>ENA-UOJJ01001629-UOJJ01001629.1-human-gut-metagenome-genome-assembly--contig:-CS66-NODE-1629-length-32251-cov-13.700646_pt1 | contig 32251 bp, 30 predicted proteins | sample MGYA00242343_ERZ723890 | MGnify/ENA metagenome assembly ERZ723890
TAAACGTATCCGCAAAGGACCTCGGCACCGGCAAGGAGCAGAAGATCACCATCACCGCTTCCACCAACCTCAGCCAGGACGAGATCGACAAGGCAATGCACGAGGCTGAGCAGTATGCGGAGCAGGATAAGAAGAACAAGGAAGCTGTCGAAGTGCGCAACAGCGCAGAGCAGCTCGTGTTCCAGTCCGAGAAGGCGCTGACCGACCTCGGCGACAAGCTGTCCGCAGACGAGAAGGCAGGCGTTCAGGCTGAGATCGAAAAGGTCAAGGAAGCACTCAAGGGCACCGATACCGACATGATCAAGGCAGCAACCGAAGGCCTGTCCAAGAAGTTCTCCGATCTGGCCGGCAAGATCTATCAGCAGCAGGCGCCGCAGGGCGACCCGAACATGGGCGGCCAGCCGGGCGCAGGCGCACAGAGCGGCCCGCAGGGCGATTTCGTAGACGCTGACTTCACCGAAGTCAAGGACGACGACAAGAAATAATTCATAGAATGAGGCATCAGCAGCGCGGGGAATGCTCCTCGCTGCTGAAAGCCGATGGGAGAGGCGCGCTTCGGTGCGCCTGTCCGCGTGTACAGGTGATATTTTTATGGCAGACAAAAGAGACTATTACGAGGTGCTCGGCGTGCAGAAGGGCGCGGGCGAGGACGAGCTGAAAAAGGCGTACCGCAAGCTCGCGCGCAAGTACCACCCCGACCTCAACAAGGATAATCCCGAGGCGGCCGATAAGTTCAAGGAGGTCAACGAGGCGTATGAGGTGCTGTCCGACAAGGACAAGCGCGCAAAGTATGACCAGTTCGGCTTTGCAGGCGTCGACCCGAGCTATGGCGGCGGTGCAGGCGCAGGCGGCTTCGGCGGCGGCTTCGACATGGGCGACCTCGGCGACCTGTTCGGTTCGTTCTTCGGCGGCGGCTTCGGCGGCGGCCGTTCGCAGCGCCGCAACGCACCGCAGCGCGGCGAGTCCATCCGCCAGACCGTTGTCCTGTCCTTTGAGGAGGCGGCCTTCGGCTGCGAAAAGGAGATCACGGTCGAGCGCATCGAGACCTGTGGCGACTGCGGCGGCACCGGCGCAGCCAAGGGCACGACGGCGGAGACCTGCCCGAACTGCCGCGGCACCGGCGTCGTGACCCAGACCCAGCGCACGCCGCTCGGCATGTTCCAGACGCAGGGCGCCTGCCCGAACTGCCGCGGCATCGGCAAGATCATCAAGAAGCCGTGTCCGAAGTGCGGCGGTCAGGGCCGCGTTCGCAAGACGCGCAAGTTCAAGGTCAATATCCCGGCCGGCATCGACGACGGCCAGTCCATTCAGCAGCGCGGTCAGGGCAATGCCGGCGCAAACGGCGGCCCGGCAGGCGATCTGTATGTAACGGTCGCGATCCGTCCGCATCCGATCTTCACCCGTGACGGCTCGGATGTCTATGTTGAAATCCCGATCTCGTTCGCGCAGGCGGCGCTCGGCGATACGCTTCAGGTGCCGACCATCGACGGCCGTGTCGAGTACAAGGTCCCGGAGGGAACCCAGACCGGCACGATGTTCCGCATGCGCGGCAAGGGCATCCAGAACGTCAACGGCCGCGGCCGAGGCGATCAGTATGTCCGCGTCAATATCGAAGTCCCGAAGAACCTCACCGACAAGCAGAAAAAGCTGCTGCGTGAGTTCGAGGAGACCTCGACCGACGAAAACCAGATCAAGCGCAAGAGCTTCTGGGATAAGGTCAAGGACGCCCTGAAGGATAAATAAAGAACAAAGCAAAAGAGAGTGCAGACGAAAAAGTCCGCACTCTCTTTTTGCGTTTTTATCCTGCCGTGTTTCATAGCATATGTTCTATCCGCAGCGCTGCACCTGCCTCACGCCCGCCCGCAGTACAGCGCAAACGCCCTGCACCGACTGGCCGCGCACTGTCATGCGCGGCGGTTTACGCAAAGTAACCTCAGGGCATTACAGCCACCCATGAGCGAAACGACGCCCGGAACCGAGCCCCCGTACCCCCGTTTCGCCGCACATCTCCGATGTGTCGGCGTAAAGGAAGATTAGGGGAGTCAAGAGGGGGATAAGAAACCATATTGGTGTCTTATCCCCCTTTTGTCTCCGCCGCCAGACGGCGGAAGGTCTACCCTCAGCAGAGGGTAAAGAAAAAAAGAAGCGGGAATTCATTCCCACTTCTCCCAGACCTCCGGACAGTACCCGACCGTCGCCTGTCTGCCGTTCCGCACGACCGGCGTTTTCATCAGCGTGCCGTCCTCGAGCAGCTTTTCCTTCCTGTCCTCGTCGTAGGCGAGGTATGCGAGCGACGCATAGCCGCGGCTCTTCTCGTCGATGAGCGCGTCAAGACCGCCGACCGCCCGCAGTACGCTGTCAAGCTCGCCCTTGCTCATGCCCTTCTGCGCAAGGTCGATCATCTGGAATTTGATGCCGCGCTCCTTGAACCAGCGCTGTGCCTTTTTGGTGTCGAAACACTTGTTTTTGCCGAAAATCTGAATGTTCATGCTCGTTCTCCTTTGCTCTGCTGAATAAAGTATAGCAGAACGGGAAAGGGAAAACAAGCCTCAGCTGCGCCGCTTCGGCAGCACGCGCAGGATCACGCTCATGAGCGCGGCGCAGCGCCCGGTCTCGCACAGAATGAGCGGCACCGCGAAAAATACCTCGCCGTGGCGTGCAAAATCCCCGATCGCGGCAAGCCCGGCGGCGGAGAAGTTCGGATAGGGCAGCAGGGCGGCGGTATGCGTCCCGAGCAGCAGCACCGTGCGAAGCGACAGCAGCGCAAGCAGCGCGCCGCCTGCCGTGAGTCCGCGCGAGGCCGCCCCGGCAAGACTGCTGTCGCGCAGCGAGAGCGCAAGAATGAGCGTGCCCGGCAGCAGCAGGCGCAGCAGCGACCGGAACTGCGGCAGGAGCGCCGCTGTCGGTGCGGCAAGACGCGAGAGCCGCAGCTCACCTGCGGTCAGCACGCCGGACAGCACCGCCACCGTCCCTGCAAGAAACACCGCAGGCAGCGCCCACATCGCGCAGACGTTCAGTCCGCTCAGCGCGTGCGCAAGGGCGCAGAGCGTCAGCACGAGACAGAGCACCCACAGCGGCACGCGCGTAAACACGGTCGCGCGGAGAAAGCTGCTCATGCGCGAGAGCGAGCACACGAGCGGAAAGAGCGCTGCGAGCGCGAGCAGGAGCTGCACGCCTGGCCGCGCCGCGACAGCGCCCGAGAGGCGTGCCGCTCCGGCGGCGAGCAGTCCGGCCGCCGCACAGGCCGCCGCTGCGGCGTAGAGCGACTGCGCGTCCGCCGGGAGGTAGAGGATCTCACTGAGCGGCAGGAGCGCGAACAGCGCGCCGCACCATCGGGGGAACAGTCTGTCAGGCAAAGCGCTCGCCTCCAATCATGCCGCCGTCGAGAAAGCAGCTCAGTTTTCCTTCCGTGAACACCGCCGTCCCGGACGGGGCGGTCTGTCCGAAGCGGTCGAGCGAGAGCGAGGGCAGGATGGCCGTGCCGTCGGTCTCGAGCGCCTCGGTAACGCGGTACAGCGGCATATCGGGCAGCGTGCCGGTCTCGGCGGCGCGGTCGAGCAGGTCGCTCAGCGCGTAGATCTCCTCGTCGTTTTCGAGCAGGTCGGACGCCGCGCCGCCGCGCACGACAGCGCACCGGAGATTGAGCCGGATGTCGTTATCCCGGCACAGATATTCCGCGAGCGGCGTTAGATCGTCCTCGGCGGCCTGCTCGCTCAGCAGGAGCACCTGCGCGTGCGACAGGTACAGTTCGCCCGGGAGCAGTCCCTCGAGCGTGTGCAGCGCGTCGGTGAAGCTGTCGCCCTGTGCGGCGAGACAGGAGGGAACGGCGGCGTCCTCAGGCGTGTCCTGCCGGACGAGCTCGGCGGTGAGGCGACAGCCGTTCCCGGCGCGGTCGAGCGCGAGAGCGGAGACCGGAGAGGGTTCGCGCGCGCAGCCGCACAGCAGCGCGAGAGGGAGAAGAAGAAGCAGCTTTTTCATGGTCTCTTCCTCCCGGCAGTACGGAAAAAGGAAAAACGGTCGTATTTCATGAGGTACCACGGCACGCGCAGCCAGGCATCCTCGGAATCGGTCTCGACGCGCGGCACGAGGTTGATGAGGTAAGGTACGCCGCACGAGCTCATGCGGCACAGCAGGACGAGCGTGAGCGAGAGCGCCAGTCCCACGCCGTACAGACCGCCTGCGGCGGCCGCCCCGAGCAGGGCGAACCGCAGCCAGAGCGCGGCGGTCTGAAGGCGTGGCGCCATCAGTCCGGTCACACCGGCTACCGCCACAACGATGACCGTGGGGGCGGCGGAAAAACGCGCTGAGACCGCCGCCTGCCCGAGCACAAGACCGCCGACGATGCTCATGGTCTGCCCCATCGCGCCGGGCGTGCGTGCACCGGCCTCGCGCAGTATCTCGAGCACGATGAGCAGCAGCAGCACCTCCCACCCGACCGGCAGGGGAACCCCTCTCTGAGCCGCCGTGACGGCGAACAGCAGCCGCGCCGGGACGAGCTCACGGTGATAGAGCAGCAGAGCGGTGTACACCGCCGGTATCGTCACCGAGCAGAGAAAGCCGAGCGTGCGCAGCACGCGCGATACGTTGGTCCGAAGAAAGCTGATATAGTAGTCGTCGTTCGACTGAAAGCATTCCTGAAGCAGGTGCGGCGCGGTCAGCACGACCGGACTGCCGTCCACGACGAGTGCGCACCGTCCCTCGAGCAGCCGCGAGGCCGCGACATCCGGCCGCTCGGTCGTGCCGAGGGTGGGGAAGGGCGAAAATCGGTGGTCGCACAGGCATTCCGCGATATAATTCGCGTCGAGCACGCTGTCGAGTTCGAGGACGCTGAGCCTTGTCCGCATCTCGTCGACGAGCGGAGCGGGACACAGTCCGTCGATATAGCACAGGCAGACCGCGGTGTTCGTGCGGCCGCCGACGCGCAGGAAATTGAATTTTAGCCGTGTATCGCGCACGCGGCGGCGGATGAGCGCAAGGTTTGGCATGAAGCATTCGGTAAAGCCCTCGCGCGGACCGGACAGCACGCGCTCGTTCTCCGGCTCCTCGGGCGAACGCCGGGCGAAGCCCTTTGTGTTGACGACCAGAGGACGCGCGTCGCCTTCGGTCAGCACGAGCGTGTCGCCGTACAGAAAGGCGGCGAGCGCCTTGTCCATGTCGGTCTCGACGCGGCAGTCATCCGCCTGCAGAATGCGTCCGGCAAGCTCGTCCGCCGAGGCGCGGCGCCTGTCGGACAGCAGGACGGGCCGCACCAGACTTTCGTTGATGGTGAACGAGTCTACCATGCCGTCAAAGAAGAACATCGCGCAGTGCAGGCCGTTCCGACCCGTCGCCTCGCGCACGATGAACGTGTCGTCGCCTTCGAATACCGATTGCATGAGCGCGATGTTGTGCGCAAGATTTTCTGTAAATGTGATTTTCTGCATAAAGTCACCCCACGGGTTGATAAGATATGTATTCAGCGTGGGAATGACAGCAGATGCGCGACAGCGCACATTGAATAGAATTTGCGAAGCAAATTCCAAAAATCCGGGAGCATGTATCTCGGATTTTTGTCTTTGGGAGGGAGAAAGTTTCTGTATAGGAACTTTCGGACGACTCGTGTTTTGCAAAGTCAAAACACATATTGTCGGCGAAACTGTAAGTTTCGCGACAGTATCACCCCGGAAACAGTCTTTCCGGGGCGGCAGCAGATTATTCGTGGTTTACATCCCTGTCATCTCATCCGCGAGCACATCCGCGAACAGGCGCACGGCGGAGAGCGCCTCGGGCAGCGTGTTGCCGGACGAGCCGACCTCGACGAGCAGCGAGCCGGGGCTTGCGTGCTGGTCGAAGCGCTGTGTGCGCAGGTTGACCGGCCGCATGAGTGACGGATACGCGCGGTTGAGCGCGTACTGGAGGGTGGAGACGAAGTTCAGATTGTCGCGCCAGTCCGGATGATACAGCCCTCCGGCGTCCGTGCCGACGACGAACATCAGCTGCGCGGTCTCCGCGCCGTCTACCGTGCAGGAGGTCTTGTAGGCCTCGCCCTCGTCGGTCAGGATGGAGTCGCGGTGCAGGTCGATGACCACCTTGACAGACGGATTTTCCTCGAGCGCCTGCTCGACCGCCGCGAGCGAGCGGTCGTAGGAACCGGCGTAGGTCGGCGTATCGAACAGCGAGCGAATGTGCAGCGTCTCAATGCCGCGCTTCTCGAGCGCGGTGCACAGCTCATCGCCCACGCGCACTACGTTATACCGCGTGTCGGTCGTGCGCTCGGTCTCGGTCGGCGTGTAGGGGAAGGCCGCGTCAGGGGTATAGCTCTCGCTCGCATGGGTGTGGAACACGAGCACCTGCGGCCCGTCGCCCGCGGCGCGGATGTGCGTGTCCGAGGCGAGACAGGCGGCAACGTCTACATCATAGTCGGTATCGTTGTTGATGGTGAGGGTCGCGGCCTTGTCCGGCGCGGAGAGCACAGGCGCGGCATCCTCGGGAGCGGAGGGCACATAAACGCTCTCGCTCTGCGGCTCTGCGGCGTCTTCGTCCCGTGCGGCAGCAGCCGCGCGCGGCACATAGACCTCGGCCGCGTCCGCGCGCACGCCGAATTCGAGCGCGGTGACGCAGGAGAGAAAGCCGGGACTGCGGGCGAGCTTCGAGAGCGCCGCCTGCGCTCCGGCCTCGCCGCCCAGCTGCGCCGCCGCAAGCAGCACGCCTGCCGCCGCGAGCGCGCACCATGCCGCAGGCCGCACGCCTGCCCGGCTCCTGTTCCGTCTGCGTCGCTTCATCCTGTCCGCCCTCCCGAAATCCGTTTGGTCAATCCTATGCGGCGCGGAGCGGCAGTATGTCAGCTGAGATACAGGTCGATCTCCTCGACAGAAATATGCTGGAGGGCCATGTTGACCGCGTAGCCGATGAGCCGGGCGGTATCCGCGACCTCGCGGTCGATGTCGCGTGTGGTGATGATGAACGGCTGAGACAGGTCGTCGAGTGCCTCGCACTGTGCGCCGTCGAGCTGCTGCGCGATCTCATGGGCGAGTGAGCCGCCGTCCGCGACCGTAGGCACGCCGATGGACACCACCGGAACGCCGAGCATCTGCCTGTCGAGCGCGGCGCGCGCGTTGTTTACGCCCGAGCCGGGGACGATGCCGGTGTCGGCAAGCTGCACGGTGCGCACAAGGCGGCTGAGGCGGCCGGCTGCAAGCGCGTCGATGGCGATGACCGCGCGGGGACGCACATGGTCGAGCACGCCCCTGACGATCTCGCCGGTCTCGACGCCCGTCTGACCGAGCACGCCCGGCGCGAGTACGCTCACCGGACGCCAGGATGCGAAAAATTCGGGCGAGCGGGAGATGAGGTGCCGCGTCGCGATCACATGGTCGGCCGAGCGCGGGCCGACCGCGTCCGGCGTGATCGAGCGGCTGCCGAGTCCTGCGATGAGCACGGGGGCGGCGCTGTCCAGCGGCGGCAGCAGCGTTTCGATGAGTGCGGCGAGCACGCGCACGCTGCGCGGAAACGCCTCTTCCTCGCGCCGCGAAAGCGCCTCGAGCGACAGGGTAAGATAGCGGCCGCAGGGCTTTCCGAGCAGCCGCGCGGCCCGTTCGGTCGTGACCTCGGCCTCGTGGATGTGCAGACCCTCGCGCTCATATTCGCGCTCGCTGACGCCGGAAAGCTCGTCCCTGCCGTGCAGATTTTCCAGCAACTCGACCGCAAGATCGGTCCGGTATGCCATAAAATCACTCCTTTCCGGGGAGTATGCGGCGGGATGAAAAAAATATGTATTTTTCTCGAAAAAATGCTTGCAATTTTTGAGGTTTGATGTTAGAATAGAAACACTGACAAATAGTAAAACAAAGGAGGTGTTTTCGGAATGCCCAACATCAAGTCTGCTAAGAAGCGTGTCAAGGTTAACGCAGTCAAGGCGCTGAACAACCAGATGGCTAAGAGCGAGCTCAAGACCACCCTGAAGAAGTTCGACGCAGCTATTGCTGCCGGCGATAAGGCGGAAGCGACTGTTGCTTATACGACTGCCGTCAAGGCTGTCGATCAGGCGGCTGCCAAGCACCTCCTGCATAAGAACAACGCATCCAACAAGAAGAGCAAGATGACCACCAAGCTGAACGGCATGGCGTAAGTCCTGTTCCGACAATGCGAAACGAGAAGAGTCTGCAATGCAGGCTCTTTTTTCATGTCTGAAAAATATTTAGACAAACATCAAAATATATCTTGACTTTCACAAATGCTGTGGTATTCTATATTTAGATAAACGTCTAAATGAAAGGGGACGGAGCATATGAAAACGACCATTGCGATCTGCGCAGCGGGACTGCTGCTGGCGGCAGTGCTCATCGTGTGGCAGGCGCGGGCGCTGTCGAAGCGCGAGCTGGTGTGCAAGTTCTGCGGAAAGCAGCTGCGCCTGCCGTGGAACAGACTGCTGCTCCGCCAGCATGTCGGGAACGAATGGTGGCTGTTCTGCCCGACATGCGGACGAAAAACATGGTTCACCGCACGAAAGAGGGGAGAATAATGGGCTTTCAGAAGAGCTTCAAGGCGCTCGGAGACCCGGTGCGGCGCGAGATCCTGTCGCTGCTGCGGCGTGAGCCGATGGCGGCGGGCGACATCGCGGCGCATTTCGACCTGTCGGGCGCAACGGTCTCACACCATCTCGCGATCCTGCGCGACGCCGGGCTTGTGCTCGACGACCGGCAGGGCAAGTACATTTACTACGAGCTGAATATGTCGGTCGTGGATGAGATACTGGAGTGGGTTTCCACATTGAGAGGAGAGGACAGAGATGAAAAAAACGAATAAAAAGCAGGTGGCGGCGTGGGTGCTGTCGCTGCTGCCGCTGGTGATGATCGCGGCGGTGTACCGCCGCCTGCCGGCTGAGGTGCCGATGCACTGGGATCTCGACGGCGCGGTCGATTACGGCGCAAAGGCGCAGCTGTGGGTGATCGCGGCGACGGCGCCGGTGCTCGAGGCGATGTTCTGCTTCCTGCCGAAGATCGACCCGAAAAACAAAAATTACGATAAGTTCGGCGACGCCTATCTTGGTATTCAGCTTGTGACGCTGCTGTTCCTCGCGGCGATGACCGGCATCTGCATCACCGAAGCGCTGCGCCCGGGCACGGTCAATGTTTCAGGCGTGGTATGCCTGCTCGTCGGCCTGCTGATGGTCTACCTCGGCAACGTCATGCCGCGCTTCCGCATGAACTGGTACTGCGGCTTCAAAACGCCGTGGGCGCTGTCGAGCGAGACGGTCTGGACGCGCACGCAGCGCGTCGCCGGGCGGCTGCTGTTCGCGGCGGGCCTCATCGGCGCGGCCGGTTCGTTCGCGCCGGGGGACACGGCGAAGTTCGTGCTGCTGCTCGCGCCGCTCGTGCTCGCCTGCGGCCTGTCGACTGTCATGAGCTGGAGATTTTACCGCGAAGAGAGCAGGAAATGACAGGAAAAGCAGAGCAAAATAACCATACACAGACCTGTGTTCGACAAGTTTATCTGTAATTTAACTTGCCAGGTGGGGAACAATATGATATAATATTGCAGAAAGTTTGCATAGGTGGGGAACCGGAACTGTCCGGGGCTATGCGGAAAACGAAGAAGGCAATACCGCCGCGGCTTTGCTCGTGCGGTGCTGCCTGAACCCATCCAGGCAAGGAGAAAGTTATGAAGAGAACGTGTAAGCTGGCAGCGGCAGCGCTGCTCACGGCTGCCGTTACGGTGGGCACAGTCACCGCTTGCGCAGCAGCGGAAACTGCGGTCACGACCGAGACATACGCCTATCTGCCGGACCATTCGGTTTACTTTTACGACGTAGACGACGGCTATTCGTGGGCGTTCCGCGAGGTGGATACGCTCGCGGTCGCGGGCGTCATTCAGGGCCGGGGCGACCATCTGTTTTATCCGAGGAACGCGATCACGCGCGCGGATTTCATCGTTATGCTCGACCGCGCCTACGGCATGAGCAGCGCGCTCGAGAGCGGCGCTGTGACGGCGCAGCAGGACTTCAGCGACGTCCCGTCCGACAAATATTACGCAAAGTCCGTTGCGGCGGCGCGTGCGCTCGGCGTGGCGACCGGCACGGCGGACAACCGCTTTCTGCCGCAGCAGACCATGAGCCGTCAGGACGCGATGGTGTTCCTCAAGCGCACCATCGACCGCACGGAGCTGACGCTGCGGGACGGCGCGATCACCGGCTTTTCCGACGCGGCCGAGGTCAAAAGCTATGCGCAGGAGGCTGTCGGCGCGCTGACGAGCGCCAAGGTCATCGGCGGCACGAACGGCAAACTCAACCCGAACGCGCCGGTTACGCGCGCGGAAATGGCGGTCATGCTGTATCGTGCGCTGCATCTGACCGAAAACGGCGGCTCGGGCGGCGCGGTCTACCACGAGCGCAAGGACACGGTCAATCTGTGCATCGGCGCACAGAGCTACAGCGACGTTGTCATCGAGAACTATGACTCGTCCGTGACCTATGAGGGTCTCGTGCAGTATTCCGGCCTGCATCAGGACGGCAGCACGATGTATGTGTCCATCGACGGCGCGCATGCCATCGACCGCACGGCCGAATATAAAAACGGTACGTTTACGTTCGATACCGATGCGGAAAATGACGGCATCACAGGCGATTATCCGGCCGCTGCGGACTGCGTAGCAATCGACGCCGGCGAGCCGTACCATCAGATCGCTGAACCGGTCAGCACCGGCTCGGAATACCGCGTCTGCTATCCGTCCGTAAGGGACGGCGAGGTCGTCGCGGTGTATTATGTCAAGTAAACAGAGATAGAGAAAACCGGCTCTGCCGAGGGGAAACACCTCTGGCGGAGCCGGTTTTTTGTTTGTCTTTATTTTTCGACGGTAACGTGGGACGCGAGCGCGGCGTCGAATTCCGGCCAGCAGCGGCGCAGGATCGCCGGATGGCCGTCGGAATTGATGAAGCAGTGGCGGCTGTCGCCGGTGCAGCGCACCTCGCCGGTCGCCTTGTCGAAAACGTCGTAGTGCAGCGTCATGCGCACGCCGTTGTACTGGGTGATCGCGGCTTGAATGCTGACCGTTTCACCGAATTTGGACATGGTCTTATACTGGCAGGAGACCTCGAGGACGGGGCCGCTGTAGCCTGCGGCCTCGATGCGGTCGTAGCCGAAGCCGAGCTGCTCGAGCAGATCAACGCGGGCCTCCTCGAACCAGCGGATGTAGTTCGAGTGATGGACGATACCCATGCCGTCGGTCTCGTAGTACTGGACCTTGTGTTCACAGGGGTTCATGAAAACACCTCAATTCTTCGAATTATTTGCTTTACCGTCAGCAGACGGTGAAGTTTCCGTCGATCCAGCGGCCGGGAGTGTCACCGCCCGGCGACGGGGGCAAGAGGGGAAAGACAACCAAGGTTTTCTTTTCCCTCTTAACTCCCCAAACTTTCCTTTAAGCCGCTCAGCGGAGCATTCGCGGCTAAACGGGGGTTACGGGGGCTCGGTTCCGTGCGTCGTTTCGCTCATGGGACGCTGTGCCGCCCTGAATTTACTGAGCGCCACCTGCACTGGCTCTGCTTCCATCAAGAATGAAGCCTTGGAGCACCAAACGCATCTGTGGGCCCCTCGCTTTTAGACGCGCAACCGAAGGGCGTCGCGTCCGAAGGAAGGTAAGGGGAGTCAAGAGGGGACAGGAAACCATACTTGGTGTCCTGTCCCCTTTTGCCCCTGTCGGTGGGCACCGACATCCCTCGACCGTGGGGACGGCCAATCCAACCTCCAGCGGTGCGCCGCTGTATCGGCGGAAGGTCTGCCGTCAGCAGACGGTAAAGAGAAAGAGGGGGCGCCCTCTTTCGAGAGCGCCCGACAGGTAAATCGCTGATTTACTTGAAATACTTTACGCCGTTTGCGAACAGCGGCTGATACTTTTCGCCGTAGATGTTCTTGCCGACAAACGGGCTGTAACGCTCGGTATGACCCATCTTGCCGAGGACACGGCCGTCCGGAGAGGTGATACCCTCGATCGCGCACATCGAACCGTTCGGGTTCCACGCAATATCCATGGACGGCTCGCCCTGAAGGTCAGTGTACTGGAACGCTACCTGACCGTTCTTGATAAGCTCATCAATGACGTGCTGCGGCGCTACGAAGCGGCCCTCGCCGTGCGAGAACGCGATGGAGTGCAGGTCGCCGACATTGCAGGAGGACAGCCACGGGCTCTTGACAGACGCGACGCGGGTGGTCGCGTAGCGGCTCTGGTGACGGCCGATGAGGTTGAAGGTCAGGGTCGGGTCGTCGCCGGTCATCTCGTCGCGGATCTCGCCGTAGGGCACCAGACCCAGCTTGACGAGCGCCTGGAAGCCGTTGCAGATGCCGAGCATCAGGCCGTCACGCTGGCGGAGCAGCTCGTGGATGCTGTCCTTGATGCCTGCGTCGCGCAGGAAGGATGCGATGAACTTGCCCGAGCCGTCCGGCTCGTCGCCGCCGGAGAAGCCGCCCGGCAGGATGACCATCTGCGCGCGGCGGATGGCGCTCTCGAGCTGCTCTGCGCTCTCGCGGAGCGCGTCAGCGGAGAAATTGCGGACTACGACGATCTCAGCCGCGCCGCCTGCATTCTCGACCGCACGTGCGGTATCGTACTCGCAGTTGGTGCCCGGGAATACCGGGATGACAGCGAGCGGCTTTGCACTCTTGACCGCCGGAGCGGACGCATTGCGCTCGGTGAAGGAGACCTTGGTCAGGTGCTCGTCGGAAGCGGCGGCCCTGGTCGGGAATACGCTCTCGAGTCTGCCCTCAAAGGCGGCAGTCAGCTCGTCGATGGTGATCTTCTCGCCCGCGATGGTGATGGTCTCGTCTGCGGTGGTCTGGCCGACATACCACTGTGCAGGCAGCTCGCAGGAAGCCTCGACGAGGATGCCGCCGAAGTTCTTCATGTAGAGCGCGTCGGTCGGGAAGCCCTCGTCGACTGCGAAGCCGACCCTGTTGCCGAGGGACATCTTCGCGATGCCCTCCGCGATGCCGCCGGTGGTCAGAGACCATGCGGAAACGGCCTTGCCGGAGGCGATGAGGTTCGCGACCTCGTTCCAGACATGCTTCATGGTGACGTAGTCCGGCGTGCCGTCCTGATTGTACGGCGCGTCGAAGAAGTAGACCGGATGGCCGGCTTCCTTGAACTCAGGCGAGATCAGACGGGAAGCGTCCTGCGGCGCGATGGCGAAGGAAACGAGCGTGGGCGGTACGTCCATGTCATCGAACGAGCCGGACATGGAGTCCTTGCCGCCGATGGCCGCGAGGCACAGGTTCTCCTGCGCGGTGTACGCGCCGAGCAGGGCGGACAGCGGCTTGCCGAAGCGCTTCGGGTCCTTGCCCAGACGCTCGAAGTATTCCTGGAAGGTCAGGTATGCGGTCTCGAAATCGCAGCCTGCTGCGACGAGCTTGGAGACCGACTCGATCACGGCGGCGGAAGCGCCGAGATACGGATTCTGCTCGGTGAAGTATGGGTCGAAGCCGAAGGCCATGACGGACGCGGTCTCGCACTGACCGTCGAGCGCCGGCATGGTAGCGGCCATGACCTGCGTCGGGGTCAGCTGATACTTGCCGCCGAAGGGCATGAATACCGAGCTGGCGCCGATGGAGCCGTCGAAGCGCTCGACCAGACCGCGCTCGAGGCAGATGCCGAGGGTGGAGGCGAGGTTCAGCAGCTTTTCCTTTTCGGAATCGCCTTCCGGCGCGCAGGAGATGGACGGGGTCGGGAGTGCGCCGACCTCGGCGTCAACGTGCTTGGAGCAGCCGTTGGTGTTGAGGAAATCGCGGGAAACGTCAACGATCGTGTTGCCGTTCCAGGTCATGCACAGGCGGTTCTTGTCGGTGACGGTGGCAACGACGACAGCCTCGATGTTCTCCTTTGCAGCGGCCGCGATGAAGGCGTCGGCGTCCTTTGCGCGGACAACGACAGCCATGCGCTCCTGCGACTCGGAGATCGCGAGCTCCGTGCCGTCCAGACCGTCGTACTTCTTCGGAACGGCGTTCAGGTCGATGTCAAGGCCGTCGGCCAGCTCGCCGATGGCGACGGATACGCCGCCCGCGCCGAAGTCGTTGCAGCGGCGGATCATGCGGGTAACATTGCCGTCGCGGAACAGGCGCTGGATCTTGCGCTCCTCGGGCGGGTTGCCCTTCTGCACCTCAGCGCCGCAGGTCTCGAGCGACTCCTCGGTGTGCTTCTTGGAGGAGCCGGTAGCGCCGCCGCAGCCGTCACGGCCGGTCTTGCCGCCGAGCAGGATGACGATGTCGCCCGGCTCGGGGACCTCGCGGATGACGTTTTCGATCGGAGCCGCGCCGACGACAGCGCCGATCTCCATGCGCTTTGCAACGTAGCCCGGATGGTAGATTTCGTGTACAAGGCCGGTGGCAAGGCCGATCTGGTTGCCGTAGGAGGAATAGCCTGCGGCAGCGGTCTGGCACAGCTTGCGCTGCGGCAGCTTGTGCTCGAGCGTTTCGGAGAGGGGAGCGGTCGGGTCGCCCGCGCCGGTCACGCGCATCGCCTGATAGACGTAGGAGCGGCCGGACAGCGGATCGCGGATCGCGCCGCCGAGGCAGGTGGCTGCGCCGCCGAACGGCTCGATCTCGGTCGGGTGGTTGTGGGTCTCGTTCTTGAACATGAGCAGCCAGTCCTCGTAGTGGCCGTTCACGAGCGCCTTGACCTTGATAGAGCAGGCGTTGATCTCCTCGGACTCATCGATATTCTTCAGATAGCCGCGCTTTTTGAGCACCTTGGCGGCGATGGTACCCATGTCCATCAGCGTGACCGGGCGCTTTGCGGCCTTCTCCTCGCCGTAGACCTCGACGCGCGCGGCCATGTAGCGGTCGAAGGCGTCCTGAACCATCTGATCCTCGAACTTTACGTCGTCGATCTGGGTGAGGAAGGTGGTGTGGCGGCAGTGGTCGGACCAGTAGGTGTCGACCATGCGGACCTCGGTGATGGTCGGGTCGCGCTTTTCGGTGTCGCGGAAGTAGGTCTGGAGGAACTTGAGGTCGTCGAGATCCATCGCCAGACCCATGTGGTGCAGCATGTCGGAGAGGGCAGCCTCATCCATGTGCGTGAAGCCGACAACGCTTGCCACGCTCGTCGGGATGGCGTACTCTACCTTGAGGGTCGAGGGCTTGTCCATGGAAGCCTCACGGGTGTCGACCGGGTTGATGAGGTAGCCGCGGATCTTGTCCATGTCCGCGGCAGTCAGCTCGCCTTCGAGGACATAGATCTTCGCTGCTGCGACGGTCGGGCGTTCGCCGCCGGTGAGCAGCTGGATGCACTGGGCGCAGGAGTCCGCACGCTGGTCGAACTGACCGGGCAGCGGCTCTACCGCGAGGACGGTATGCGCGCCTGCCGGACGGGGGAAGTCCTCGTCGTAGCACACATCAGCCATCGGCTCGGAGAAAACGATGCCCTTGGCCTTTTCATAGGTCTCCCCGCTCAGACCCTCGGCATCGTAACGGCACAGGTACCGTACATGCGTGAGGTTTTTGATCTCGAGGAGGTCGTGCAGACTGGAAAACAGGCTGCGCGCTTCGACATCGAAGCCGGGTTTCTTTTCGGAATAACAACGATTAACGCTCATTTTATCGTGTCCTCTCCTTTATGTTGCAAGATAATTTTATTCTACCTGTTTTTACGAAATAAATCAATCGCCAAGGGGTACAAAAACTGAGGATATTCGAGCATTTATTTATACCCTGTTAAGAAAGATGCCGACTGTCGGTGAGGTTCGTTTTCGCACAGGGAAGCAATCGCGCGACAGCGCATTCAAAAGCGTTTGCGGAGCAAACGCATGAAAACCGGGGGCGTGTACCTCGGTTTTCATACTTCTGGAGGGAGAAAGTGTCCATATGGGAACTTTCGGACGACTCGTGTTCTGCGTTCGTCAGAACACAGATTGTCGGAAAAACGAAGTTTTTCGACAGTCTGGAAAAATACGTTTGTCCCAAAGAGAGAAACATGATATACTGACTCTGCATAGAGATAAAAACGAAGGGACGGACAGCCTGTGAACATCAGAAAGGCAGAGGAGCGCGATATTTCGCGCATTACGGAGATTTACGCGCACGCGCGCGCCTTCATGGCGAAAAACGGCAACGCGACGCAGTGGAGCGGCGGCTACCCCGGCGAGGACGTCATCCGCGCGGACATCGCGGCCGGCACGCTGCATGTCTGCGAGCGGGAAGGGAAGGTCGCTGCGGTATTCGCGTTCATCCTCGGCGAAGATCCGTGCTACGCGGTCATCGACGGTGCGTGGCACGCCGCGCGTCCCTACGGCACCATCCACCGCATCGCCTCCGACGGCACGGCGAAGGGCATGGCGCGCTTTGTTTTCGACTGGTGCGCGCAGCAGATCGACTATCTGCGCATCGACACGCACGAGAACAACAGGCCGATGCAGGCGGCTGTCCTGCGCTACGGTTTTCAGCCGTGCGGCGTCGTACAGGTGCGCGGCGGCGCGAGACTCGCGTTTGATTATGAGGTGAGAGCATGAAAACAAAGGTGATCGTCTGCACGGAGTACAGCGAACAGGCGCGGGCGGAGCTGCTGACGCGCTTCGGCGACAGATTCGACATCACGTTCGATGAGCACGCAGCTGCGCTCGGCGACGCGGAGATCTGCATCGGCGAGCCGCCGCTCGCCCTCGTGCAGCAGGCGGAAAAGCTGCGGTGGGTGCAGATGACATGGGCAGGCACGGATATTTACACGCGCCGGACAGGTTTTCCGGAGCGCGTCACGCTGACCAACGCCTCGGGCGCGTTCGGCCGCACGATCTCGGAGTACGTTCTCGGCGGAATCCTCACGATGTACCGCAACTTCCCGGCCTACCGCGAGCAGCAGAAGCAGGCGGTATGGCGGACGGTCGGCGCGGAGCGCACGCTCTACGGCCGCACCGTGCTCATCCTCGGCACGGGCGACCTCGGCAGCAATGTCGCAAAGCGCCTGCGCGGCTTCGGCACGGTGAACATCGGCGTGCGCCGCGCGGCAGGGGAGACGCTGCCGTATTTTGACGAGGTGCGCGGCATCGCGGAGCTCGACGAGCTGCTGCCGCAGGCGGACATCGTCATCGGCTGTCTGCCGAATACGCCGGGCACCGCAGGTCTTCTCACCGAGACGCGCCTGCGCCGCATGAAGCAGGACGCCCTGCTCGTCAACGTCGGCCGGGGTACGCTGCTTTCGACCGCTGAGCTCGCCGACGTCCTTGCGGACGGCCATCTGAGCGGCGCGGTGCTCGATGTGTGCGATACCGAGCCGCTCCCGCCCTCTTCGCCGCTCTGGGGCATGGAGAACGTGCTGCTCACGCCCCACGTTTCGGGACGCGGCTTCGGCCACGACCGCGGCACCGAACGCCTCATCTGGGAGATCGTCATGGACAACCTCGCGCGGTATCTCGAAGGGAAAAAACTGCGGCATATTGTAGACATTAACCGAGGTTATTAAGACAGGAGGAAACCGAGGCTATTAAGGCAGGAGGACTTTTTATGGCTGTCACTGCTGCTTTATCCACATTTTTCTCGCTGCTGAGCATTATCTGCGGCGCGGCGGCGCTCGCGCTGCCGGTCATCGCGCTCGCAAGACGGAAGAACGCGCTGCCGTTTGCGGCGGTGAGCATGGGGTTGTGCGCGTTTTCGCTGCTCGGACAGATATTCGAGTACAACACCCGTGTAAACGTGCAGGACTGGAGCGCACTGCTCGATACCTCGTATGCCGTGCTGTTCTGCGCGGCGGTGTTGGTCGCGCTCGCGCTTGTGCTCAATATCGCGGCCTGCCTGCGCGCCATGAAACAGTAAATTTATACTTAAACTTTTACAGGCAGTATGTTATAATGGAAAAAGAAAACTGCCGTGCCCTGCCGGCACGCTCGACCACACTGCGGACTGTCTCCGCGGTCACAGGAGGAAAAAGTTATGGAAATCAAGCTCTCACCGTCTATTCTGTCCGCTGACTTCGCCAATCTGGCACGCGACATCAAGATCGCGACCGATGCAGGCGCGGAGTACGTTCACGTTGACGTAATGGACGGCCATTTCGTACCGAACATCACCATCGGCGCGCCGGTCGTCAAGAGCCTGCGCAAGGCGACTGACAAGGTTCTCGACGTACATCTGATGATCTCCGACCCGGATCAGTACCTCGACGACTTCATCAAGGCAGGCTCGGACATCATCACCGTGCACTATGAGTCCAACGGCGACACCCTCGAGCAGCTGAAGAAGATCCGCGCGGCAGGCGTCAAGGCGGCCTGTGTCATCAAGCCGAAAACTCCGGCGGAGGCGCTGTTCCCGCTGCTGCCGTACTGCGACATGGTGCTCATCATGACCGTAGAGCCGGGCTTCGGCGGTCAGGGCTTCATTCCGGAGTGCATGGACAAGATCAAGGCCGTCCGCGCGGAGATCCAGAAGCACGGCTATCAGTGCGAGCTTGAGATCGACGGCGGCGCAAAGCTGAACAACACCGCAGACATCGTTGCAGCCGGCGCAGACGTCATCGTCGCAGGCTCGGCGGTATTCGGCGGCGACATCGCGGACAACGTCAAGAAGTTCCACGAGGTGTTCGAGGAAGGCGCAGCCAAGGCGGTCTGGACGAAGTAAACGAAAAATAACAGAAAAAGCGTGCAGAATAACCAAATCTGCGCGCTTTTTTCTGTTCCTGTTGACAAACAGAGAGCAATGGGTTATACTGAAGATAGTTTTTAACACACTATTAAAAACTATGAAGAAAAGAGGTGCACCATGGCAGATGCAGGGCTTCTCCGGCAGGAGAATACGGCGCTGCTGCGCCGGGCCATGCAGGACGGCGTTTTCAGCAAGAACGAGCTCGCGCGGCAGACCGGATTGAGCTTTCCGACGGTCGGACGCATCATCGACGATATGGTCGAGCGCGGCGAGGCACGGGAGGCAGGCGTGGCGGCTTCGACCGGCGGCCGATGCGCGATGCGGTACGAGCTGGATATGCATTACCGGCTGTTCCTGTGTCTGCGGTTGGAGCAGGATACGCTGCACTGGTTCGTGTGCGGCCTCGACGGCGTGCCGCTCGAGCAGGGAGAAGAGACCTGTCCGGGCGATGTGCGCGAACTGCTGGACACGCTTCTGATGCGTGTCAGGGCGCGTTACCCGCAGCTGGCGTCGGTCGCGTTCGGCTTTGCCGGCGCGATGCATGACGGCGTTGTAATGGAGTGCTTCGGCTATCCGGAGCTGCGGGGCGTGAGCCTTAGTACGCATCTTCACGATAAATCCGGACTGCCGAGCGCGGCGGCGCGCGACATGCAGATCGTCGCGGCCGGTTATGCGGCGCAGTGCAGCCCGGCGCCGCGCGCCGCGGTGTGCATCTACATCGGCAGGATGGGTGCAGGCGCAGGCATCGTGCTGGACGGCAAGGTCTGGAGCGGCGCGGCCGGTTTCGCCGGAGAGCTGCACTTTCTCCCGATCGAGCACAATATGGAATACGCGCAGACGCATTTTGCGGATGCAGATATGACGGCGTATATGGCGCAGGTGATCTGTGCGTGCGGTGCGCTCATCAACCCGGACCGGGTCGTGCTCTACACCGATCCGCTGTTCCGGAACAGGGTGGAGGACATCCGCGCCGCATGCGCGCGCATGCTTCCGCCGCACGCAGTACCCGAGATCGAGCTTTCGCGGACGTTCACCGAGGACTATGACCGGGGCCTTTTCACCATGGCACGGGATCTGATGGAGGGAAACGCATGAAATACTTCGTTTTCGATGTAGACGGTACGCTGATGAACTCGGCGGCGGTGGATCAGCAGTGCCTGAAGCAGACGCTGCACGAGTTCGGCCGCGACTATACCTTTGAGGAGCTGCGCCCGTCCTTCGGCAAGCCCGGACGGCAGACGCTCGCCGACCTCGGCTTTACCGGAGAGACCGCCGAGCGCATCATGGACCGCTGGGAGGGCCTGTCGAAGGAGCGCGCTTCTGAGGTGCTCGCCTTCGACGGCATCGAGGCGCTGCTGCGCGAGCTGCACGCACGCGGCTGCCGCTGCGGCATCGTGACCTCGCGCACGCATTATCAGTTCGACTACGGTTTTTCGCCGCTCGGTCTGGACGGGTATTTCGATGCGGTCATCTGCATGGAGGACGCGCCGCGCCACAAACCGGCGCCCGACCCGCTGCTCGAATGCCTGCGCCGCATGGGCGGCACGGCGGCCGAGGCGGCCTATATCGGCGACAGCGTGTGCGATATGGAGTGCGCCGCCGCGGCAGGCGTAAAGTCGTGCCTTGCGCTCTGGGGCATTCCCGAGGGCGCGTGCATCAGGGCCGACATCGAGCTTGCAGCTCCGGCTGACGCACTAAAACTGATATAAAAAACAAAAAGGGCGGTATCCGGAGAAAATCGGATACCGCCCTTTGGCTGTACTGTTATGCTTTCTGTGTTTCGGCAGGAGCCGTCTCGGTCTGCTCGGCGAGGCGTTCCTCGAGCCAGCGCGAAATATCGCCGTAGGTCTCGATGCGGCCGAGCTCGTTGAGCAGCTCGTGACGGGCGTTTTTGTAAAAGACTGCGTCGATGTTGCGGGAGCCGCCTGCACGATAAAGACTGATGACGCGGCGCACGCCGTCGCCGTAGCGGCCGACCGGGTCGCGGTCGCCTGCGAGGAAGAACAGCGGCAGGTCGCTCGGGGTGCGGCGGAAGGTCGCGTTGCTGTTCGCGCGCGCGCAGAGGATGAACAGATCGCGGAAGGCGGAGGCGGTGAAGATAAAGTTGCACTTTTCGTCCGACTGATAGAGAGAAACGACCTCTTCGTCGCGGCTGAGCCAGTCAAAGACCGAATTTGGGTGGTCGATCCTGCGGTTGTAGGCCTTGAAGGCGATGCTGTTCAGCAGGCCGCTGCGGAAGGTCACGCCACGCGTGCGTGCGATGGAGTCTGCGATATGGGCCGCGCTGAGGGCGGCGGCGTTCGGGCCGGCGGTGCCGATGAGGATCGAGCCTGCAAGCTCCGTGCCGCACTCGGGCAGGCACAGGCGGACGATGAGCGAGCCCATGGAATGACCGAGCATGAAATAAGGGAGGTCGGGATAGCGGCGGTGCATCAGCTCGCGCAGGTGGAGTACGTCCTGAATGAGGTATTTCCAGCCGTCATGCGCGGCGAAAAAGCCGAGGTCAGCCGGCCGGGAGACCGAAGCGCCGTGGCCGATGTGGTCGTTGCCGCAGACGATGAAGCCGAGGCCGCAGAGATATTTGGCAAAGGCAGTGTAGCGCGAGAAATATTCGCACATGCCGTGGCTGATCTGAACGATGCCGCGGATATGGGAGTCCTCGGGCACGAGAATGTAGTAGGCGACATTGGAAACGCCGTTCGCGCTTTTATAAATATTCTGAGTGCATTTTATATTCATAAACCCACGTCCGATCGCAGAAATAGGAGACAGGCCGCCGGAGACTGACAGACGCTGTCAATGGTTATGTTAATATCATACCACATAAAAGCGGAATTGTGCACATTATTTGATAAAGTTCACAAAGCGTTTATAAATTCAGCGAACGCGCCGCGCCTTTGTACTTTTTACCGTCTGCCGACGGTATGCCTTCCCGCCGATACAGCGGCGCAGCCGGTGGAGGCGAGACTGGCCCTTCCGGGCAGGGGGATGTTCGCCATGACATGGCGTGGCATTGCCGCCGTCTGGCGGCGGGGGGATTGCCGGGGTCTCCCGGCGGAGACAAAAGGGGCAGGGAAACCTTGGTGTCCCTGCCCCTCTTGACTCCCCAACCTTTCCCTCGGACGCGACTCCCTCCGGTCGCGCGTCTAAAAGCGAGAGGCCCACAGGGACGTCTGGTGCTCCAAGGCATAACCCTTGATTGAAGCGGAGCCGGTCGCAGCACAAATCAAGCGCCCTGCACCGTCTGGCCGCGCACTGATATGCGCGGCAAATCACGCAAAGTAAATTCAGGGCATAACAGCGTCCCAAAATCTGCCCGACGCCCGGAATCGTGCTCCCGTACCCCCCGTTTCGCTGCACATCTCCGATGTGTCAGCGCAAAGGAAGGTCTGGGGAGTCAAGAGGGGACAGGAAACCATTGGTGTCCTGTCCCCTTTTGTCTCCGCCGCCAGACGGCGGCACTCTCGGCCGCCGAAGGCGGCCACTCCGCCGCGCCCTCCGAGGGCGTAAAGTCACCTCCACCGGCTGTGCCGCTGTATCGGCGGAAGGTCTACCGTCAGCAAACGGTAAAAAAGAAAGAGCCGATGCCTGGTGGGGGACAATTTGCAAAATGTTCACATTTGAACCATTGACGCAGGATGAAAAAACGGCGTATATTATATAGTAATCCCAAAGCACTGCGCGCGGTGCGCCGCGCTCTCCCGACAAAGGACAGGTGAATCCATATGCCAACAAACAAGGGGCAGAAATCCCCTAAAAGACCGCTGATCTTCTACTATGCTGTGACGCTCATCGTTCTGATGCTGCTCAACTGGCTGTTCTTCCCGTCTCTGCTCAGCCGGCAGGTGACCGAGATCGGCTACGACGAGCTGGTCAGCATGGTGGACGACGGAAAGGTCGAAACCGTTTCCTACGACAGCCAGGACCACGAGATCGTTTTTGAAGCGAAGGACGACAAGGGCAAAACCGCCCTCTACAAGACCGGCATCTTCCCGGATGACGCGCTTGTTGACCGCCTGCTGAAGGGCAACGTCAAGTTCGCCGCCGAGATCCCTACGCAGGCTTCGCCGCTCGTCAGCATGCTCGTCAGCTATATCGTGCCGATCGTGCTCATTATCGCCGTCGGCCAGTGGCTCCAGAAGAAAATGATGAAGAACATGGGCGGCAACATGATGAGCTTCGGCAAGTCGGGCGCGAAGATCTACGCCGAGAACGAGACTGGCAAGACCTTCTCTGACGTCGCCGGTCAGGACGAGGCCAAGGAGGCTCTGACCGAGATCGTTGACTTCCTGCACAACCCGAACCGCTACGCCGCCATCGGCGCGAAGCTGCCCAAGGGCGCGCTGCTCGTCGGCCCTCCGGGCACCGGCAAGACCCTGCTCGCCAAGGCTGTCGCGGGCGAAGCGCACGTTCCGTTCTTCTCCATCTCCGGCTCGGAGTTTGTTGAAATGTTCGTCGGCATGGGCGCGGCCAAGGTGCGCGACCTGTTCAAGCAGGCCGGTGAGAAGGCGCCCTGCATCGTGTTCATCGACGAGATCGACACCATCGGCAAAAAGCGCGACGGCGCAGGCATGGGCGGCAACGATGAGCGCGAGCAGACGCTCAACCAGCTGCTGACCGAGATGGACGGCTTCGACGGCACCAAGGGCGTCGTCATCCTCGCCGCGACCAACCGCCCGGAGTCGCTCGATCCGGCGCTGCTGCGTCCCGGCCGTTTCGACCGCCGCATTCCCGTACAGCTGCCCGACCTGCAGGGCCGTATCGCCATCCTCAAGGTGCACGCCAAGGATGTGCACATGACCGGGCACATCGACTTCAACGCCATCGCGCGCGCGACCTCGGGCGCGTCCGGCGCTGACCTTGCGAACATCATCAATGAGGCCGCGCTCCGTGCCGTCCGTCTCGGACGCAGCGCCGTGGAGCAGGCTGATCTCGAGGAGAGCGTCGAGACGGTAATCGCCGGTGCGCAGCGCAAGAACGCCGTGCTCAGCGCAAAGGAGAAGGAGATCGTCTCCTATCACGAGATCGGCCACGCGCTCGTCGCGGCCAAGCAGACCAACTCTGCGCCCGTCACCAAGATCACCATCGTTCCGCGCACCTCGGGCGCGCTCGGCTACACCATGCAGGTGGACGAGGGCGAGCATAACCTCATGACGCGGGACGAGCTGCTGAACAAGCTCGCCACACTCACCGGCGGCCGTGCGGCCGAGGAGCTGATCTTCGGCTCGATCACGACCGGCGCGTCCAACGACATCGAGCAGGCGACCAAGCTCGCACGCGCCATGATCACCCGCTACGGCATGAGCCGCAAATTTGACATGGTCGCGCTCGAGACCGTTACGAACCAGTATCTTTCCGGCGACACCACCCTTGCCTGCTCGGCTGAGACCGCCGCGCAGATCGACGAAGAGGTCATCGCGACCGTCAAGGCTGCGCACGAAAAGGCCATCAAGATTTTGCAGGACAACATGGATGTGCTGCATCGCCTTGCGCATCATCTGCTCGAGAAGGAGACCATCACCGGCGACGAGTTCATGAGCATGCTGTAAACAGAAAAGCCGCCCCGAAGGACGGCTTGACAACAGCAGAAATAACAGGTATACTGAAAATACAAAGAGGCACTGTCGGCAGACGGTCAGCCCTCAAAGTTTTTCAATCACGAAGTGACCGCTTACTTTGGAAGGGTAGGGCGGTCACTTTGCGTATGTAATAAGCATGTCGAGCACGAATGCTGCGCATACCAGAATGCGAAAGAGTTTCTTTCTCATACGCATCACCCCCTCTCGCAAGGGAGTGGCTGACCGTCCGCCGTCTGTAACAGCGCCTCGGGGACACCGAGGTGTCCTTGTCAGCATTATAACAGAGTTCGACAAATAACGCAAGAAAGTAAAGGACAGAACCCGGAAAAGGGCTCTGTCCTTTTGTTTTTGTTTATTTTCTGTGGCGGCGCTGATAGGTGCTGTCGTTATAGCGCGAGCGGGAGGAACGGCGCCGTCTGCGGCGGCGGACACCGCCAAAGACAAGGCCCGTAAAGATATGCAGCAGGAAGAAGGCTGCGGCGGCGAGCAGCAGTACCTTGAACACGATGCTCTGGAAGAACGAGCTGAGCTTGTCCGCGTAGAACAGGACCGTGCTGCGCGAGATGTCGTTGAGGGCGACAAGCTCGACCGTGCCGTAGTCGCGGCCGTCATAGGTATAGGTCACGCTGCCGATGGTATCGCCGGCCTTGATGGGAGCGGCGACCTCCTCGGGGATGTCGGACTGAAGCTCGAGATCCTTTACGTCAAGCTCCCTGGGCAGCAGGGAAACGAGATCGTTCTTCGCGGTGAGGATGACCTGATTGGTGTCGGTCGAGAGCTTGACTTTGGTGTAGGTGACCTCCTCGCCCTGCCGGGCGAGGGTTTTGGAGGTGAAGTTCTCAAAGCCCCACTGGCACAGGCTTTTGGTATCGGTGAAGCTGGCGGCGATGGTCGGGTATTCCTTCGAGCTGCTCGAGCAGCCGAGCACGACCGAGAACAGCTTTGCGTCGCCGTATTCGGCGTAGCCGACGAAGCAGTTGCCTGCCTGCGAGGTATGGCCGGTCTTGATACCGAGACAGTTTGCGTAGCTCCACGGCTGGAACGAGCTGAAGATCAGCTGGTTGGTGGTGAGGATGATGCGCTCCTCGTGCAGGTTGGTCTTTGCCATGCGGTGCTGCACGGTGCTCACGATGTCGCGGAAGGTCGCGTCCTTCATGGCTTCCTTCGCGATTAAGTACAGGTCGTGCGCGGTGGTGTAGTGGTCGTCCTCGTGCAGGCCGCAGGGGTTGCAGAAGTGCGTGCCGGTGCAGCCGAGCTCGGCGGCGCGTTCGTTCATCATGTCGACGAACTGCTCCCAACTGCCGCCGACGTGGCGCGCGAGCATGTAGGCCGCCTCATTCGCGGAGGGCAGCATGAGTGCGTACAGCAGATCCTTGACCGTGACCTGCTCGCCGACCTTGATGCCGGCGTTCGAGCTGTCTGAGGTCACGTTTTCGAAGTCACTGGCCTCGGCGGTCACGACCACGCTCAGGTCGGAGACGTTCTCGAGCGTCAGCAGGGCGGTCATGATCTTGGTAGTCGAGGCGGGATAGCGCTTTTCGTCTGCGTTCTTCTCATAGAGCACCATGTCGCTCTCCGGGCTGACGAGCAGGGCGGCCGTCGCGTCGAGAGCAGGCGCGTTCGCGGCCGCCGCCGTGACCGTCGGGTCGCTGTCCGCCGTCGTAACCGCAGTTTTGTCGGCTGTATCGGTGCTGTCCGCGCTGTCAGAGGACGAGGCGTCGGTGTCGTCCTCGACCGCAAAGGCCTGCGGCAGGGGCGCGGCGTTCAGCAGCAGCGCCAGACCGAGCGCGAGCGCGCTCAGCCGGCGAAGTATTTCATTTTTCATCGTCCGTGTCCCCCAGAGAAAAGTCAGCGTTGGTGAATTTTTCGCGCAGAACGGCCGGCTTTGCCGGAACGCGGCGCAGCGGGTCATAGCGGAACGAACGGCAGTGGTCGGCGGCGTCCATCACGCCGCGCTTGCGGCACGCGATCCGCTTTCCGTCCGCGAGGGGGCTGCCGTGGGCACAGTAGGTGCAGCGCGGCTCGATATCTTTACGCAGCAGCTTGCTCAGCTTCATGCGAGAGTCAACTCCTTAAACACTAATAATCTAATTATAGCGTATCGTCTCGCTTTTTACCAGAGTAAAATATGTACAAAACGGTAACAGCCGCGAGCACGCCTGCGGAGACGGCGGAGGGCGAGGAGACCGGTCTCGCAGGGACGAAGGCCGGAACGCAGGACGGGAATGCACGGCAGAGCGCGGCGCTGAGGGCGGCGGCGAGAGCGCCGTGCAGGAGCTTGGCGCGGACAAGGCCGGGCAGAGCGAGACCGTCTGCGGACGCGACAGCCTGCATCTGCATCAGGACGGACGCGCCGCCGAAGGCGAGCAGGAACGAAACGAGCACGAAAAGTGTGTTTTTTGGGAGAAATGACCCGGAAAGCGCAGCCAGACCGCTCGTCAGCTCGAGCAGGCCGGACAGCAGCCGCAGCGCCGGAGCGCGGGAAAAGACCGGCTCCATGAGCGTGAGCACGGCTGAGAAGGTCACGAGAAAGGCCGTGACGTCGAGCGAGACCGCCGCCGCATGACGCACGGCCGAGCAGAATACGACGGAGAACGGTCTGCTGTCGGAAGGTTCGGGAGATACCGGTATCGTTTGTCCGTTCTCCGTTCCACGAGAAACAAAAATACCGGTCAGCAGGGCGGAGACGACCTGTATGCCGTAGAGCAGCGCGCCGGTTTTCGTCGAACCGAACAGCGTGACACCGGCAAGCGCGATGCAGAAGCCGGGACTTGCGCACGAGCAGAACAGCGCCTCGCGCCGGGCGTCCGAGGCGGACAGTCGTCCCTCGCGCAGCAGCGAGGCGCATGCCGCCGCGCCGACCGGGTAGCCGCCTGTCAGACCGAGCACGACGGGCGCGGCTCCGGCCTGCGGCAAGGCGAAAACGCGGCGCAGCAGGGGCGCGAGAAGGCGCGAGAGCGCCCTGTCGGCATGAGAGGCGGTCAGCAGCTCTCCGGCCACGAAGAACGGGAACAGCGCCGGGAGCGCCGAGCCTGCCGCGAGGGCAAGACCGCGCCGTACCCCCTCAGCGCACGGCCCCGGGAACAGCAGCGGCAGCACGAGCAGCAGCACACAGAGAATGCGCAAGGCTTTTCACCTCCGGCAAGAATAAAACACGTTGACGCGCAGCAGCGCGCATGAAATAGAATTTGCGCAGCAAATTCATGAAAACCGGGAGCATGTATCTCGGTTTTCATACTGTGAGAGGGAGAAAGTTTCCGCATGGGAACTTTCGGACGTCTGTGTCCGGCGAAGTCCGGACACAGGTTGTCGGCGGAACTGTAGTTCCGCGACAGGCTTTATCCACCTCCTGTGGAAAAGTTATGTGTGGAAAAGTTATGCGCAAATCGGAACGCATATGCGCATACAGTTAGCGAAGGGGGAATGCTTATGGCGTTTGACGGATTTGAACTGTTCGAGCCGCAGGTCGAGCTGCTCGGGCGGCATCTGGCGACGATAGAGAACCACTGCGGCATAGTAGAGTATGACGAGACCGTGCTGCGGGTGAAATGCCGCCGGTGCGAGGTGCGCATCGAGGGCGAGGGACTGCATCTGACCGCGCTGACGCTTGGAGAGCTGGCGGTCGAGGGAGACATCCGCTCGGTCGCGTTCCTGCCGGGAGGGGAGGGAGCGGAATGATCGAGCGGCTGCTGCGGCGGACGGCGGGGGAGGTGCGCGTGCGCGTGACGGGCGCGAGCTTGCCGCGGTTCCTCAATGCCTGCACGCAGGGCGGCGTGCGGCTGCGGCGCATGGAGCGTGTCTCATGGGACAGGATGGACGCGACGCTGTCGCTCGGGGATTTCCGAAAACTGCGCTCGTGTATGGGCCGTACCGGCTGCCGGGTGCACATTCTCGAGCGGCGCGGCGTGCCCTTCGTGCTCGCGCATCTGCTGCCGCGGACGGCGCTGCTGGCGGGGCTGGCGGCGTTCTGCGTCATGGCGTACCTTGTCGGCACGCGGGTGTGGGAGATCCGCACGGACATCTCGCCGTCGCTGAGTGAAAGCGCGGTCATGGGCAGGCTCGCTTCGCTCGGCGTCGACATCGGCACGCCGCTGCGCAGCATCGACACGCCGTCCATCCGGCGGCAGATGATGGTGTGGGACCCGGACATTACGTTTTTCGCGCTGAATCTGCGCGGGAACAGCCTGACGGTGACGGCGCACGCCGGGGCGGCCGCGCCCGAGGTCGCGGATGAAGCGCGCCCGATGCGCATCGTCGCGTCGCACGGGGGCGTGGTGCAGCAGGTGCGCGCGCTGCGCGGCGAGGCGCTCGTGCGTGCCGGGGACGCGGTGGAGACGGGGGATGTGCTGATCGACAGTCTCGTGCCGCCGACGAGGGAGAACGGTCTCCCGCACACGGTTCGGGCGGAGGGGACGGTCGAGGCATATACCGTGCGCCGGGCGCGGTCGGTGCGGCCGCTGAGAAAGGCAAAAAAATCCTATTACAGGAAAACGTGTCGACTTATGTCGATTAACATTGGAAAAATGACGAAAAAATTGTATTTTGGTACTGGTATTGCAGGGGGGACCTGTGATAAAATGATAGAAGCGAAAACGTGGCGGCTGAGCGAGAGCGTTTGTCTGCCGGTGACGGTTTTCGTGCAGACCTATCGGTACTATGACGCAGAGCCGGAGACCGTGACGGCGGCGCAGGAGCGCACGGAGATGGTGCGCCGGGCGCTGGGGGCGGTCATTCGCGAAACGGACGGAGGGCGCGTGCTTTCGCTGCGCAGTGCGCTCGAGGAGAAGGACGGCGCGGCCGTGCTCGACCTGACCGTTCACGCGGTGGAACAGATCGGCAGCCCTGCCGAGGGGGACGCTTCCGAGGGCAGCGGCCCTTGACTGCTTTACCGTCAGCAGACGGCTGACCTTCCGCCGATACAGCGGCTCGCCGGTGGAGGCGACTTTACGCTCGAAGTGAGCGTGCACAGTGGCCGCCTTCGGCGGCAGGGGGATGCCGTGCCCACGGCGGGGGCAAAAGGGGACGTAGGACACCTGCGGTTTCCTATGTCCCCTCTTGACACCCCTTTGACCTTCCGCTGGCCGCTCAGCAAAGCATTCGCGGCTAAACGGGGGTTACGGGGGCTCGGTTCCGTGCGTCTTTCAGCTTGTGGGACGCTTTATTGCCCTGAATTTACTTTGCGTAAACCGCCGCGCATAACAGTGCGCGGCCATCCTGTGCAGAACGCTCACCCCGTCGCTGCGAAAAGCTCCGCTTCAATCAAGAGCATACCCTTGGAGCACCAGACGCCCCTGTGGGCCCCTCGCATTTAGACGCGCGACCGGAGGGAGTCGCGTCCAAAGGAGGGTCTGGGGTGTCAAGAGGGGAAAGGGAACCATCGGTGCCCTGTCCCCTCTTGTCTCCGCCGGGAGACCCCGGCACTCTCCGCCGCCAGACGGCGGCAATGCCACGCCATGTCATGGCGAACATCCCCCCGCCCGGGAGGGCCAGTCTCGCCTCCAGCGGCGCACCGCTGTATCGGCGGAGATAAACCCTCTGCTGAGGGTAAAGAAAAAAGGCCGCATTGCCTGCGGCAACAAAACTGTAATTATATCCCTTTTAAGGAAGGTGTTTCTCATAGATACGTTAATCCCTGTTGAACAGACCGAGCTGCTGATGGCAGTGTTCGGCGCGTTCGACGAAAACATCAAGCTGCTCGAGCATGAGCTCGAGATCTCCGTCATCAGCCGCGGACAGGAGCTCAAGATCTCCGGCGAGCCGGAAAACGTGGGCGTGGCGACGCGCACCATCGGCGCACTGCTCGCCATGGCAGGCCGCGGCGAGGCCATCGGCACGCAGACTGTGCAGTACGTCATCGGTCTTGCGCGCGAAAACCGCGAGAGCGAGGTTCACACGATGAGCCGCGATGTGCTGTGCATCACGGCCAAGGGCAAGCCGGTCAAGGCCAAGACCCTCGGACAGAAGCGCTACATGGAGGCCATCCGCAAGAACACCATCGTCATGGGCGTCGGCCCGGCCGGTACGGGCAAGACCTACCTTGCCGTAGCGGCGGCGGTCGCGGCGTTCCGCGACAAGCAGGTCTCGCGCATCATCCTCACGCGCCCGGCGGTCGAGGCGGGCGAAAAGCTCGGCTTCCTGCCCGGCGACCTTCAGAGCAAGGTAGACCCCTATCTGCGTCCGCTGTATGACGGCCTGTTCGATATGCTCGGCGCGGACAACTTCACCAAGTACCAGGAGCGCGGCTCGATCGAGGTTGCGCCGCTCGCGTACATGCGCGGCCGAACTCTCGACGACAGCTTCATCATCCTCGACGAGGCGCAGAACACGACCCCCGAGCAGATGAAGATGTTCCTGACCCGTCTCGGATTCGGCTCCAAGGCGGTCATCACGGGCGACATCACCCAGATCGATCTGCCGGGCGGCAAGCAGAGCGGTCTGCGCGAGGCGCTGCGCGTGCTCGACCACGTCGAGGGCATCGCCCAGTGCTATCTCACCGAAAAGGACGTAGTACGTCATGAGCTGGTGCAGCGCATCGTCAAGGCGTATGCGGAATATGAAAGCAAGAAACCGAAAGACAGACCGGAGGCAAAGCCGCACCGCTTCGTCCGCCGCAGGGAGGAAAAATAAACATGAAGATCATCAAGGAACCGTTTATGCAGCTCCAGCCGGAGCACTTCATCAGCGTCACGTTCGAGACCGAGGTCAAGGACGCGGACAGCGTGCGCGAGCTGATCGAAAAATGCGCGAAGAACGTGCTCGAGTGCGAGAACATCCCGTTCGACGCGGAGATCGACGCGCGCGTGGTAGACGCAGAGGAGATCCGCCGCCTGAACGCTGAGTTCCGCGACAAGGACGTGGTGACCGACGTTCTGAGCTTTCCGATGTTCGACTATTACAACGGCGCGCCGCGCGAGGATCTCGAGCCCGATCCGGAGAGCGGCCGCGTCATGCTCGGCGACATGGTGCTGTGCTACACGCGCGCCTGCGAGCAGGCCGAGGAATACGGACACTCCGCCGCGCGCGAGTGCGGCTTTCTGACCACGCATTCCGTGCTGCATCTGCTCGGCTATGACCACGAGCGGGGCGAGGATGACACGGCACGCATGCGCCGCCGCGAGAAGGAATACCTCGAGGCGATCGGCCTGACGCGCGACGATGGCTAAAAGCCGTATCCGTAAATTCCGCGAGAGCTTCCTCTACGCCGGGCGGGGGCTCCGGCTGTGCATCACGGGCGAGCGCAACTTCCGCGTGCACATGACCGCGGCGTTCTATGTGACGGCGGCGGCCGTCATGGGACATGTAACGAGCACGGAGGCGGCGGTGCTGTGCCTGTGCTTCGGCCTGACGATGGGCGCGGAGCTGATGAACACGGCGGTCGAGCGGCTGTGCGACAAGACCGCGCGCGGCTACGACCGGATGGTGCGCGACGCGAAGGACATCGCGGCGGCAGCCGTGTTTGTGTGCGCGGCCGCCTGCGTGGCGGTGGGCGTGTGCATCTTCCTCATGCACGGCGTGCTGGCGGCCGCTCTGCGTTTTTTAGCCGCGCGGCTCTGGCTCGCGATGGTCTTTCTTGTCACCGTTCCGGCGGCCGTGTGGTTCGTTTTCTTCTTCGGAAGGAAGCAGTAATTGCCCCAAACGGGGACAGGCGTCCTTTCTTCCTTCCCCTCAGCAGAGGGTGAACGGTTCCGCCGTTCCGGCGGCTTGCCGCCGCAGGCGAGGAGTGGCTGCCGATGGGCAGGCCGGGCATTGCCGCCGTGCCCACGGCGGGGGCAAAAGGGGACGTAGGACACCTGCGGTTTCCTATGTCCCCTCTTGACACCCCTTTGACCTTCCGCTGGCCGCTCAGCGAAGCATTCGCGGCTAAACGGGGGTTACGAGGGCTCGGTCCCGTGCGTCGTTTCGCTTATGGGACGCTGTAAGGCCCTGAATTTACTTTGCGTAAACCGCCGCGCATAACAGTGCGCGGCCATCCGGTGCAGAGCGTTTGCTTTGCGCTGCGAAAAGCTCCGCTTCGATCAAGAATGAACCCTTGGAGCACCAGACGCCCCTGTGGGCCCCTCGCTTTTAGACGCGCGACCGGAG
>ENA-UOJJ01001650-UOJJ01001650.1-human-gut-metagenome-genome-assembly--contig:-CS66-NODE-1650-length-31970-cov-10.837067_pt1 | contig 31970 bp, 30 predicted proteins | sample MGYA00242343_ERZ723890 | MGnify/ENA metagenome assembly ERZ723890
GGATTTTCAGTCCCCTGCTCTACCGACTGAGCTACAGAGGCATAATGGCGACCCGAATCAGGCTCGAACTGACGACCTCTAGCGTGACAGGCTAGCGTTCTAACCAACTGAACTACCGGGCCACATGGTGGAAGTTAACGGGCTCGAACCGCTGACCCTCTGCTTGTAAGGCAGATGCTCTCCCAGCTGAGCTAAACTTCCCCATATGGAGCGGCCGACGAGGCTCGAACTCGCTACCTCCACCTTGGCAAGGTGGCGCTCTACCAGATGAGCTACGGCCGCATGTTGGAGAGGTTTTGCTCAGCCGCTCTCTCCGGGCGACGTATGTTATTATAGCTGACAACGAGCGAAAAGTCAAGCATTTTTTCTAATTTTTTTGCGATTTTTTCAGATTTTTTCAAGTCCCTGCTTTTCATCGCTGGCAGGCCATTTTTTGAGCAGTTCGTTCAGGTCCACCTTGTAATTCTTGTTGCAGAACTGGCAATTCACCTCAGCAATGGGGTCTTCATCCCGCAGCTTTTCCACTTCTTTTTTGCCCAGGCTGCGGATCATATTCTCCACACGCTCCTCGCTGCAATCGCAGCGGTAGGTCACGTGGTAGCTGTCGAGGATATCCGGCTGAAAACCTTCCAGCGCCAGCTCCAGCATATCGCGGACAGTCTTGCCCTCCTCCAGCATAGTGGTGACACTGGGCATAGCCTTGATGTTCTTTTCCAGGTGGTTGATCTCGTCCTCGGTGGCGCCGGGTAGCAGCTGCACGATGAAGCCGCCTGCACAGCGCACGCTCAGGTCCTTATCTACCAGTACGCCTAGGGCGCAGACCGTGGGGATCTGTTCGCTGATGGCAAAGTAGGTGGTGACGTCCTCAGCGATCTCACCGGAGGTCAGGGGCACCTGGCCGATGTACGGTTCGCGCATGCCCAGGTCACGGATCACGTCCAGCGTGCCGTCCTTACCCACGGCCGCGCCCACGTTCAGGTGGCCGTCAGCCCGCGGAGGAAGCTCTACAACAGGGTTCTCCACATAGCCTTTAACGTTGCCGGTACCATCGGAAACGGCCAGCAGGCGGCCTGCGGGACCGCCGCCCTTGATCTGCAGGGTGACGGAATCCTGAGTGCTTTTGAGCATAATGCCCATCATGGAGGCAGCCGTCAGCAGGCGGCCCAGCGCTGCCGTGGTGACGGCGCTGGTCTTGTGCAAGCACTCCATCTCGCGCACGATCTCGGTGGAATCCACACCGTAAAAGACAATACCGCCGTTCTCGGAGATGCCGCGCAGCATGTTATGATTCTGTTCCATTTATTCTTTCCCCTCCTGGGTGTATTGTTTGACAGCCGTGATGATCCAGCGCGGGCTGTCGGGCCGCACAAGGCCAAAGTCCTCGCCGTCGGCCACCTTGGCCACGGTGAAGCCATATTTTTCCAGCAGCGACGTTACCAGATCCAGCGGGTAGCTGTACTCGCTGAAGGACTCCTTAAAGTGTTCGCCAGTCTCGTGGTAGTCTATGTCGATGGCAATGTCCACCCGGCCGGCGGCTGCATCAAAATGGTTGGTCCAGTGGCACTCGGCGTCCTCGGCCTCGATGTCGAAGGTCTCTCCCGCCAGAATTTTCTGGTGCTTATACGGAGTGTTCAGGTCAAAGATGAAAACGCCGTCTTTTTCCATAAAGTAGGCCGCTTTGCAGATGGCTTTTTCAAACCGATCCGCCGGGCCGATATGATTGTAGGTGTCAAAGGTGGAGACCGCCGCACGGATGGTGCCGTACAGGTCCAGCGAGAGCAGGTCCTGCCGCAGCAGCAAAATACGGCCGGTCATGTCCAGCTCATCGGCTTTTTCCCGCAGGACGCTGAGCATCTCTTCGGAGCGGTCGATGCCGATGACGTCATAGCCCGCCTGGGCCAGCATCAGGGTCAAATCGCCGGTACCGCAGCCCAGGTCGGCCAGGATGCCGTCGCGGATACCGTGGGCCGCCAGTTCGTCGGTGACATAGCGGTAAAGGGCGTCGTAGTCGGCCTCGCTGTTGAGTTCATCATAAAAATAGGCAAATTCGTTGTAGGCCATGGGTCACTCCGTTACTGCGGCGGCTTCCAGCAGAGCGCGCAGTTCTTCCATGCCCAGGCCGTTCTCGGCACTGGTCAGGATGACTTTCTGGCAGCCGTAGGGCGCACAGATCTCCTCAAACTCAGCCTGGCGGGCGGTCATCTCGCTCTTTTTCAGCTTATCGCCCTTCGTCAGGGCGGCCACAAACGGGATACGGTGGTAGTGTAAATACTCCAGCATCTGCACGTCGTCGGCGCTGGGAGCGTGGCGGCTGTCCAGCAATTGCACCAGCAGGCAGACGCTGCGGTCGTCCTCGAAATAGGTATTGATCAGCTCGTCCCAGCGTTCGCGCTCGGCGTTGGAGACCTTGGCGTAGCCGTAGCCGGGCAGGTCCACAAAGTAGGCCTTATCCACTTTATAAAAGTTGATGGTGGCCGTTTTGCCTGGGGTAGCGCTGACGCGGGCCAGTTTGCGGCGGTTGCACAGCTTATTGATGAGGCTGGATTTTCCCACATTGGAGCGGCCGGAAAAAACGATCTCCGGCCGGTCGCTGTCCGGCAGCTGACGGGACAAGCCGTAGGATGCGAGAAATTCGCAGTTATTGTAGTTCATAGTGGTTCCTTTACATTACAGTGGCCGGGTCCTTGGCGGCGGGCTTTTCGCCGGCGATCAGGTTGGTGGCCTGGGGCATGGCGTGGGCGCTGCGGGCGGCAGCATGGCCGGGCATGATGAGTGCATGCTTGAGCACCTGGGACAGGCGCTCCACCGGGATGAAGTGGATTTTCTCCTTGACCTCGGCATCGACTTCGTAGAGGTCGGTGGCGTTCTCTTTGGGGATCAGCACAGTGGAGATACCTTCGCGGAAGGCGGCCATGCTCTTTTCCTTCAGGCCGCCGATGGGCAGCACATTGCCGTGCAGCGTAATTTCGCCGGTCATGGCCAGGTCATGGCGCACCGGGATGCCGGACAGGGCCGAGACCAGCGCCGTTGTCAGCGTGACACCGGCGGAAGGGCCGTCCTTGGGCACAGCGCCCTCGGGGGCGTGGATGTGCAGGTCGGTGTTCTTGAAGCGGTCGGGAGCGATGCCGTACTCCTCAGCATGGACACGGGCATAGGTGACGGCAAGCTGAGCGCTTTCCTTCATCACGTCGCCCAAGCTGCCGGTGATTTCGATCTTGCCGGTGCCGTTGGGGATGACCGCCACTTCGACGGGCAGCATCTCGCCGCCGACACTGGTCCAGGCCAAGCCGTTGGCGATGCCGACGGAGTCGGTGCGGGAGATGAAGGTCGGCTTGACCTTCTCGGGGCCGAGCAGCGACTTGACCATCGTGCCGGAGACGCTGATCTTTTCGGTCTCGCCTGCGGCAATTTTCTGGGCACACTTGCGCAGCACCGAGGTGATGGTGCGTTCCAGATTACGTACACCGGCTTCGCGGGTGTAGCCGTCGATGATCTCATAAATCGCGCCGGAGGTCATAGTGACCTTGCCGTCCAGGCCGTTGTTTTTCAGCTGTTTGGGCAGCAGATGGCGCTTGGCAATGTTGAACTTTTCGGTGCGGGTATAACTGGGCAGTTCGATGACATCCATACGGTCATAGAGTGGGCCGGGAATCGTGGAGGCATCGTTGGCGGTGGTGATGAAGAGCACCTCGCTCAAATCGAACGGGATGTCGAGGTAGTTATCCTTAAAGGTGCGGTTCTGCTCGGGGTCCAGCACCTCCAGCAGGGCGCTGGAGGGGTCGCCCTTGTAGTCCCCCGCCAGCTTGTCGATCTCGTCCAGCAGGATGACCGGGTTGGAGGACTTGGCAGAGTTGATGGCGCTGATGATGCGGCCCGGCATGGCGCCGATGTAGGTGCGGCGGTGGCCGCGGATCTCGGCCTCGTCATGTACGCCGCCCAGGCTCATGCGGGCGAACTTGCGGCCCATGCAGTCCGCAATGGAATGGGCGATACTGGTCTTGCCGACGCCCGGAGGGCCGACGAGGCAGACGATCTGGCCCTTGACCTCGGTGTTCAGCTTGCGCACGGCCAGCAATTCCAGGATGCGCTCTTTGACTTTCTGCAAACCGTAATGTTCGCGGTCCAGCACCCTGCGGGCGTGGGCCTGGTCGAGGTCATCCTCGGTGGTGATGTGCCAGGGTAGGCCCAGGCAGGTATCCAGATAGCTGCGGATAACGCCGCTTTCGGCGGAGTTGGACTGCATACGGGCCAGACGGTCGCACTCTTTCAGCAGCTTTTCGGTGGATTCGTCGTCCAGCTTGAGGGCGGCGATCTTCTGGCGGTAGGTATCGGCTTCGGCGCGGGTATCTTCGGAATCGCCCAACTCTTCGCTGATGATGTGCATCTGCTCCCGCAGGTAGTATTCCCGCTGGCCTTTGTCCAAAGAGGCGTTGACCTTATCATCAAGGTCGCGCTCGATTTCCAACACCTGGCACTCCTGACGCAGCAGCATCAGCAGTTTTTCCAAGCGGCTCAGCAGCGAGGACTCATTCAGGATGGTCTGCTTATCCTCGTATTTCAGCAAGAGGTTTGCGGGCATGTACTCGCTCAGGAACAGCGGGCTGTCTGAGCTGACGATGTTATAGATGACGTCCTTGGAGATCTGCGGGCTGTAGGAGAGGTACTCTTCAAAGCAGTCTTTCAGACTGCGAACGAGGGCCTCGGTCTGGGTGCGTTTATCGGCACCGATGCCGCGCACCGGCACCGGGCGCACGCTGGCCTGCAGGAAGTCGCCATCGTTCAGTTCCAGCAGGCGGGCGCGGGTCTTGCCCTCCACCAGCACCTTGACGAGGTCGTCGGAAACGCGCAGCACCTGCTTGATCTCGGCGATGACACCGTAGGCGTAGAGGTCAGGCATCGTGGGTTCTTCCACGTCCATCTCTTTCTGGGCGACAAGGAAAACGCTGCTGTTAGCGTGCATGGCAGCCTCGATGGCGGCGATGGATTTGGCGCGGCCCACCTCAAAATGGACGATATTATTGGGGAAAACCACCAGCCCGCGCAGGGCGATAGCCGGCAGTACACTGACATTGCGGGTGATTTTGACTTTTACTTTCTCAGACATTGCTTACTCTCCCATGACCTGCAGAACAGGTGCGTTGTATGCGAGTTTTGGCGGCAAAAGGATACGGGCGCTGCGCCGTGCCGTCTCGGCGTGCAGCGTTTTCTGGGGCGAACATTCGCCGTCCAGGGTGGTGATCATCGGCTTTGGGTCCAGCACCCGGATGTCGATGGCCGATGTGCGGAAGTACGTTAAGTACGGGCGGAACTTTTCGGTCACCGTACCGTCCGGCGTAAGGTGCTTGCCTTTTTTGTAGCCGCCCAAAAGGCCGGGCAGCTTCAGGCGCGGCACCGGCTTTAGCAGCACCACGTCCAGCAGGCCGTCGTCCAGGCTGGCGTTGGGGGCGGCACAGTAGCCGCCGCCGTACATGCGGGCATTGCAGATGGCCAGCATCATGTAGACGCCGTCCAGTTCCCGGTCATCAGCCTGAATATGCAGGTGATGCCTGAAGCTGCTGCAGACGGCTTCGAGGATGGACAGAGTGTACGCGGTGGTCCCGCCGCACAGCGGGATGCGCCGCCACTTGGGGATACCGTTGGCCACCTGGGCGTCGATGCCTGCGGCGTAGATGTCGATGCCGTAGCCCTGGGGCGTTGCCAGCAGATCCACCGGGAAGGCTTCGGCTGCCAGCTGGGCATCCATATCCAAGAAATCCGCCGGGGCGCCGAAGTTGCGCACATAGTCGTTGCCGCTGCCGCAGGGAATGCAACCCACCGCGATATTGGGGTGGTTGGCCGCGCCTTGCAGCACTTCGTTCATCGTGCCGTCGCCGCCTGCCGCGTAGATATGTACTTCTTCCCCGCTGGCTGCGGCGGCTTCGGCCAATTGGCGGGCGTGGCCGCGGCTGCGGGTGATCTCAATCTGCACGTCCACCCCGGCGCGGGCAGCGGCCGCCTGGATCTGGGGCACCAGCACCACGCTGGCGTCGGTCTTGCCGGCCGTGGGATTGATGATAAACAACTGCTGCATGGTGCGCCCCTTTCCCCTATGTTTCCTGATAGTAACAGGTATATCTATTGTAGCGGTTTCTTGCAAAAAGTGCAAGGGTTTGGGATAAACTGCTAGCCCCCGGCCCAAAATATTGTGCAGGAGGGGGTTTGTATGGCAGATGTTTTTGTGGAAATCGGGCAAGTCGTCATTACCAGCCTTGTATCATTGGTGGGGATGTTTTTGCTGACGCGGTGGGGCGGCAAGCGGCAAATTTCCCAGATGAGCCCTTTTGACTATCTGAACGCCGTGACCACCGGTTCTATCGCTGCCGAGCTGGCGACGAATCTGGAGCAGTGGTACCGCCCTGTCACCGCCATGGTCGTGTACGGGCTGGTGACCTGGGTCGTGCATTTTACTGCCTGCCGCAGTATCTTTATGCGCAGTTTGTGGAGCGGGCGGTCGCTGGTACTGATGGAGAGCGGCACCATTTTTAAGGAGAATCTTTCCCGCGCGTCCATTGATTTGAACGAGTTTTTGGGCCAGGCCCGCGTGGCCGGGTATTTTGACCCCAACGAAATACAAACCGCCATTTTGGAAACGAACGGCCAGATCAGCTTTTTGCCCAAGAGCGGCAGCCGCCCCGTCACCCCGCAGGACTTGCAGCTGACGCCGGAGCCGGTGAGTGCGTGGTATGACCTGATTCTGGACGGGCAGCTGATGGAAGATAACCTGAAAGCCTCCGGCCGCAGCATAAGCTGGCTGGAAGGCCAGCTGCACAGCGTGGGCATCGGGCAGAAAAGCGAGGTATTTTACGCGGGCTGCAACCAGCAGGGCACATTCTTCGCCTGCCGCGGCGGATAAGCAAAAGGGCCGAAGCCCGAAGCTTCGACCCTTTTGTATTGGGCGATGTGGCCCAGATTATTTGAAGTAGCGATCCAGCAGGCCCTGCATACCGCGGCCATGGCGGGCCTCATCCTTTGCCATCTCGTGGACGGTGTCATGGATGGCATCCAGGTTCAGTTCCTTGGCCTTCTTGGCCAGGTCCATCTTGCCGGCGCAGGCGCCGCACTCGGCGTCAACACGCATCTGCAGGTTCTTTTTGGTGCTGTCGGTCAGGACTTCGCCCAGCAGCTCAGCGAACTTGGAAGCATGCTCAGCTTCCTCAAAGGCGTAGCGCTTCCAGGCCTCGGCGATCTCGGGGTAGCCTTCGCGGTCAGCCACGCGGCTCATAGCCAGGTACATGCCAACTTCGCTGCACTCGCCGTTGAAGTTCTCGCGCAGACCCTGCTTGATCTCCTCGGGCACGTCCTTGGCGATGCCGACAACGTGCTCGGTTACATAGGTGTTGTCCTTCTTCTCGATGAACTTGGAAGCCGGGGCCTTGCAGACCGGGCAGAACTCGGGGATGGTGCCTTCAGCGATATAACCACAAACGGTGCAAACATACTTCGTCATAATAAATTGCCTCCTGTAATTTTGGATTTTCCGTTTTATTGCTCTTATTTGCTCTTGAGACAAGTTCCTGTCTCATTGCCTATATTATACGAGACTATACCACTTTTGTCAATAGCCTTTTTCATATTTTTAAGAATAAATCTCATTTTTTAAAAAGTTTGTATTGGTTTACTCTCCCCGGCGCATTTTTGGGCATAGCAGCAAACAAAGCTTTGGAGAGCACACAGCTCAACGCCCCCACGCACAGCCCGGCCACCAGCAGCACCGGCGCATAGCCTAACGCCATCGCACTGGACAGCAGTACCGAGGCTCCCAGCAATTGGCCGATATTATGGGCCAGCGCACCGCTGACCGTGAAGATGAACTCTCCCGGCGAGGCGGGCAGGTGCAGCAGCCCCCACAATACAAGGAAGGACAGCACGCCGCCGCACAGGGATAAAAAGCCAGCTGTCGGCCCGCGGGTCAACAGGGCAAACAGAGCCTTGAGCAGCACCAGCTCCGCCGCTGTGCGGGTGTTTAAGAAAAGCAGCGCGTACATGACCACCAGGTTGGAAAGGCCCAGCTTCATGGCGGGCATCAGGCCCAGCAGCGGCGTGATGGCGGATTCTAAAAATGACAGTGCGATGGCCAGGGCAAACAGCATGCCCGTCCAGGCGACCTCTCGGGATTTTTGGCTGCGCATAGGGCAGTCTCCCCTTTCTTGCAAGCAGGATTACTATAATAAGGTAGCAGCCCGCGCAGACTGCCTAAAAAATTTACAATTTCCACACAGCTTTTCCGGTGCGGATTCGAGCCAAACGTCTTGAAAAAAACAGGGATATGGTGTATCCTATTAGGGTATCGGTATAGCATGCCGATGCTTATTTTTAAAAGCATACCATACCATTATGAAAAAGATATGAAAAAGGAGATCCTACCCATGAAAAAGTTACTTCCTATCCTGCTGTGCGCTGCCCTGCTGGCTGGCTGCGGCAGTTCCGCCAGCTCCGCTGCTTCTTCGGCTGCGGAGAGCACCGTAGCTTCTGAGTCTGTTGCCGAGTCCACCGCAGAGAGCACCATCGGCGGTGCTGACGGCGAGACCGACATTGTCGTGAGCGATGATGCCGAAGCCAATACCGCCAATCTGGACGCTGCTGTATCCGCTTTGGAAGAGGTCAACCCCATCGCCAACCCCCGCGCACTGGACGACTTCTCCGTTGAGAACGAGCTGATGCTGACCATGGACAACATTGCCGGCTACAAGGGCGATGTGACCAACGACCAGGCTGACTGCGGCCTCGTGTTTGTGGCCCAGGCCAAGCCCGGCAAGGCCGCTGATGTCGAGAGTGAGCTGCAGGCTTACAAAGACAGCCTGTCTGCCAACGACCTGTATGCCGAGTTTGCCGACAAGGTCGCCCTGGCCAAGGACGCCCGCATCGTGACCAATGGCGACTATGTTGCCATCGTCATCGCCGGTATTTCGAACCCTGACTACAGCGCCATTGATACCGCCCTGGAGACGGCACTGAACTTCTAAACTATCGTATGGATGCAACAGGCCGCTACCCCGCTGGGTAACGGCCTGTTCTTGTAAACAAAAGAAAGGAGATCGCGCGGATGGTTTTTAATAGCGTTGTGTTCCTGTTCTGCTTTTTGCCGCTGGCGCTGCTTGCGTACTACCTCGTCCCCGGGCGGGGCAAAAACGTGGTGCTGCTGGTGGAAAGTCTGCTGTTCTACTGCTGGACCGGTGTAGAATATCTGCCGCTGATTGTCTGCCTGATCGTATTCAACTACCTGTGGGGGCTGCTGACAGCGCGCACCAAAGCCAAACTGAAAGGCCTGCTGCCTGCCGTGGCGGTGCTGGTCAACCTGACGGCGCTGGTCTACTTTAAGTATGCCAATTTCCTGATTGATACCCTGAACCGCATCGGGAATTTTGGCCTGGCCGCCCTGGATGTAGGCGCGGTGCTGCCCCTGGGCATCAGCTACTACATCTTTAAAATTATCAGCTACGAAGCTGATGTTTACACCGGCAAGGTGGAGGCCGAGAAAGACCCCATCGCCTTTGCGGCGTATGTGCTGTTCTTCCCGCAATTGATTGTCGGCCCCATCATCAAGTACCGCGATATGGCCCCGCAGCTGCACAACTACAAAAACCGCTGCAATACGGCGCTGATGGAGCGCGGCGTGGAGCTGTTTTTGTTTGGCCTTGCCAAAAAGGTGATCTTGGCGGATTCCATCGGTGCGCTGTGGGCCGATATTATCAGCACGGGCGGCGTGGGGCTAAGCAATGTTTCCACCCCGCTGGCCTGGCTGGGCATCATTGCCTACTCGCTGCAGCTGTACTTTGACTTTGCCGGGTACAGCGAGATGAGCAACGGCCTCGCTGCCCTGATGGGCTTTGACTGTGCCGCCAACTTTGATTTGCCGTATATTTCTGCCAGCATTACGGAGTTCTGGCGGCGGTGGCACATTTCCCTGTCCGGCTGGTTCCGGGATTACATCTACATTCCGCTGGGCGGCAACCGCAAGGGCGCCGCGCGGCAGATGCTTAACATGTTCCTCGTCTGGGCCGCCACTGGCATCTGGCACGGCGCCAACTGGAACTTCATCGTGTGGGGGCTGTACTATTTTGTGCTGCTGGTCATCGAGAAGAATTTCCTGCTGAAATTCCTGAAGAAATGCCCGCTTGCGGCCCATATTTACACGCTGTTCTTTGTGGTGCTGGGCTGGGGCATCTTTACCGCCAACCAGCCCGGTGCGCCGCTGGGGTTGCTGCTCAACAAGCTGTTTGTGCCCCAGGGCGGCATCTCGCCGGTGTATTATCTGCGCAACTACGGCGTATTTTTGGTGCTGGGCTGCGTGTGTTCGTCGGTGCTGCCCTGCTGGCTGTGGGAGCGCATCAGCCGCAATACGGCGGCAAAAGCGGTGGTCTCGGCCCTGCTGGCGCTGCTGTGCATTGCCTATGTAGTGGCCGCCACCAACACAACGGCCCTGTACGCCAATTTCTGAAAGGAGGAACGGGATCATGGGAAAAGTTGTATACCGCAAAGAAAAAAAGAGCCGTTCCCCCTATCCGCTGCTGATTCTGGGCGCGGTGGTCGTGTTTGGATTTTCGCTGGTGAATCTGGTGTTTCCCAAGCGCGACCAGCTGGAACTGGAAAACCGCAAGGCCGCACAGCTGCCGGCGTTCAGCGTTTCGGCACTGCTGGACGGCAGCTGGCAGAGCGGGTTTGCCCGCTGGATGCAGGACCAGTTTGCCCTGCGTGATGTCTGGGTCAACACCCAGCGCGCGGCGGACGAAATCGTTTTCCAGAAAGTCGAGGAGGGCGGCATCCTGCTGGGCAAGGACCACTGGATGTTTACGAAGCTCTTTACCGTGGACGATGCCACCCAGAAGCAGCTTGCTAAGAACGTGCAGGCTGTCAGCGATTTTGCGGCGGCTCATCCCGGTAAGGTGACGTTTTTGCTAGCGCCCTCGGCCAGTGTGATCTATCCCGAGGATCTGCCCACCAGTGCCCCGATGGCGGACGAGAACGCGATGCTGGACGATATTTTTACTACGGTTGGTCAAAATGCCAGCGTGTTGGACCTGCGCCCCACCTTTACCGCCGACAAGAACGAGTACCTGTACTTTAAGACCGACCACCACTGGACGCCCAACGGCGCCTACCGCGCGTATGAGCAGTTCTGCGCAATGAAGGGCCTGACGCCTTTTGACCGTGATGCCCATGAGTCGATCACGGTGACGGATTTCCAGGGCACCCACTATTCGGCCACGCGGCTGTGGAACGTGGAGAACGACGAGATCACCTACTACCCGCTGAAAAACGAGATGACCATTTACCGCATCACCGGCGAGGCCGCCTATGAGCCGGAGACCACTGAGAACCTCATCAATACGATGAAGTTCAACACACGGGACAAGTACGCCGCATTTTTGGACGGCAACAACGGCTACTCGGTCATCGAGGGCGACGGCGAGGGCAGCATTTTGGTAGTGAAGGACAGCTACGCCAATAGCTTTATCCCCTACCTGACCGCCAACTATGGCAAGATCGGCGTGGTGGATTTCCGCAACTTTAAGTATGGGCTGGACTCCACCATTGAGCAGGAAGGCTACGATGAAGTGCTGATCTTGTACAACTTCCAGACTTTTATCGCCGATTCCAACCTGATTTATATCTCCCGTCCCAGCACCTTGCAGTAAATTATAACGATACACGGCCTTTCCTTTTGCGGTTTGCAAAGAGAAAGGCCGTTTTTTATTGCATCGTTATTCCCACAAAATTTGCAGGGTAGGTGTTTTAGGTGCCGCGTTGGGGCCGTAGACGCATTGCTGCCAGAAGCCAAAGTGGAAAAGGTCACTGGCGGCGTTGGCTTTGGTTAAAACTGCAAAAGAAGTTTGCAGATCGGCTTCCAGGGCCTTGCGCAGGGCAGCTTCGTCTGCCGGGGCGGCCAGGCTGCGCAGGTCAGCACCGTGCAGGTGGAGCTGGACCGTACTGCCGTAGGCGGTCACCTCGGCGCGGGCGGTGCAGGCGGCGGTGTCGGCGGCGCAAGTGGTTTCCAGGCGGGTGGTCTGCCCGGCCAGGAGCGCAGCCAGCTGGGCCGTCAGGCCTGTACAGCGGCGAGGTGCAGCCTTTTCCTTTTGAGCCAGCAGGGTGAAGTCATACCCGCCGCCTTGCGGTAAGGCCGGGACGGCGCAGCCCGCGTGCTGGGTGAAAAGCTGCTGCAGGCCGCAGTGGACTTTGTAGCGGTCCTCGATGGCCTGCATCCGCTCATATAAGCCTTGGGCATCCTGCTGCCAATCGTGGTCGGCGCTGTCCAGAAGAAAGACCGAAAGTTCCGGTGCAGGCTGGGCGCGGTCGTAGAGTAACAGGCCGATCTCCTGCGCTTGTTCCCAGTCAGCCCCGGCAGGCAGGGCGGCGGCGTCCAGCAGACCGTAGTAGACGGTGCCCGGCAGGGTCGCAGCGGCGTTTTCCAGCGCCTGGGCCGGGGTGGGCGCGGCGGCGCTGGCGGTTTTAAAGGCAGACTCGCCCTCCGAGGCGTTCTGGTCGGCCAGCAGCAGGCAGACAGAATAGTGTTCACCCTGCTGTGCAAAAAAGACGGCGCGGACGATTTCCCGCTTAGAAAGCGGCTGGCCGCCACAGCCGCAAAGCAGCAGGCCGCAGAGCAGCACCTTCAGGAGCAGCGCCGGAATTTTCGGCATAGCCATGCCGCAGCACCCCCGATCCAGGCAAGAAGTACAAAGCCCCAGGTGAACGCACTGCGCCAGCGCAGGGCGGCGTCCACATCCAGCCCGCGCAGCAGCAGGCAGACCGTGGGCAGCAACAGCAGGTACACGTAGAACGGCCCCAAGTTGGCAGCGGCATTCTCCTGCCGGGCCTCACCACCCAGCAGGCGCGTCATGGCGTAAAAGTAGAGCGCCAGCTTGATCGTAACGGCCATGACCCACAAAATCAATTGAAGCCATTCCATCCGCGTAAAGACCGAGAGCGCCCCGCAGCGGGCGGCGGCGTGGAGCGGGTCGGCCCGCAGCGGCATGGCCGCGCCGTAAAACAACTCCAGCATCGCGTGGATGGTCACATCAAAGCCAAGGGCGACACCGGCCAGCCGCAGCAGCGTGTGGCGGCCGCGCTTTTGCGGTTCTGGCCAGAGGGCGGGCAGTAGATATTCCGGGTATAGTGTCAGCTGGTCGCGGGCGGCGTCGGCGAAATCCGGCCAGATCAGCGCGACATTTTGCAGGTTGGTGATGTGCAGCCGCGGAAAGACCGACAACAGCATGCCCGCCGTGGCGATGCAGAGCAGGCACAGCACCACGTAGGCCGTCTGCGAAATAGCCGAGACGCGGCGCAGGTAGAGAATTGGCAGCAGCACCAGCAGGCAGAGTGCCAGCTGGGTGACGGCACCGGGATATAACCGCTGAGTGAGGTTCCACAGGCGCAGCAGTTCCAGCACCGAGGTGCCCGCCAGCAGCAGGGCAAACAGCAGGCGCAATAGCGGCGTAGCCCCCTGCCGCCAGCTGATGGCAAACAGTGCGCCTACTGCGGCCAGCACCGGCGCACAAACCAGTGCGGCCGCCGCCCCGGCGCGGCACCAGTAGGCCGTTTGGCTGCGCAGCAGCACGTTGACCAGCACCCCCACCAGCAGCGCGGCGTACAGGCTGGGATGTTCACATTTCATGGCGGCCGATCACCTCCCCGGCTTTGGCCAGCTCGGACCAGATACTGCGCACAAAACCGTCCCGGACGCTGGCTTTGCCGGGGGGCATCAGCGGGTAGAGATAGTCGTACCCGAAGGGCTCGCTGCCGCAGGCCATGGCTAAGATCATCAGCGCGGCGCAGGTCAGCCCCAGCACGCCGAACAGCCCGGCCAGCAGGATGACGCAGAAGCGAAACAAAATGCTTTGCTCGTACAAAGAAGGCACAGCCAGCGTGGCGATGGTGGCGGCCGCCGCCATGGTAAGCACCGGCACACTGACGATGCCGGCATTGACGGCTGTCTCGCCAATAATGAGTGCGCCCACAATACTGACCGTGTGGCTGATGGATTGAGGTGCACGCAGACCCGCCTCGCGGACGATTTCCAGCAGCAAGGTCACCGCCAGCATTTCCAGCATCGGCGGCAAGGGTGTCTGGGCTTCGGCCTGGGCAAGTTTCGTCAACAGCTGCACGGGGATGATCTCCGGTGCAAAGGCCACCGCCATTACGTACAGTCCAGGGCCGAACACCGACAGAAGGAACGCCAGATATTTTAAAAGCCGGATCAGCCCCGCGAAGACCGCGCCCGAGGCGTAGTCGTCCAGGCACTCGAAATGCTCGGCAAAAAAGCTGGGCACCACCATAGCGTAGGGGCAGCCTGCCACCAGCACCACGGCTTTGCCCTCGCACAGGCGCGCGCAGGCGGTGGCAGGGCGCTCGGTGTAGGCTGCGGCCGGGAACAGGTTGAGTTTATCCTGCTTTAAAAAAGAGGCAAAGTAAGCACTGTCCAAAAGCACGGGCAGTTCGATTTTTTCCAGACGGTCCCGAAGAGCATGGATGGTTTCAGCCGGGGCCAGGGCGCTGTCATAGCACAGGCAGTATTCGGTCTTGGCGCGGGTATGGGCGGTGGCAATTTCCGCCACCAGCGTGCCAGAACGGAACTGGCGGCGCAGCAGGGATACGTTATTGCGCAGCAGTTCGGTGAATGCCTCCTGCGAGCCGCGCATGTTGCCCTCACCGCTGGGGGTGCTGATGCTGCGCTGGGGCATTTCCTGGGTGGAGAACACAACTGCCTGGTCACAGTCATCAATAAGCAGCAGTGACATGCCGTTGGCCAGCAGTTCCCCGATTTCTTCTATATCCGAGGCTGGCTGCGGCTCGGCGGGGATAAGGCTTTGCTTAAGCAGATAGTCGCACAGCCCCGGCCCACCGCCGAAAAAGGCCGGGTCGCGATCCAGCATATCAAGGGCTAACCGGCAGAGTTTTTCCGGCGAGGAAATTCCTGTAAACATAATGATGGCGCAGCGGATGCCGCCCACCGAGAGCTTTTTGGTATAGAAATCGTCCGAGCCGCCAAATCTATCTTGCAGAACCGCAAGATTTTGGGCCAGGGCCCGGCACAAGGCTGGTTTTTGCATGGCGTTCCCTCCTGCCCTTTAGTCTTGCCCAGCGTTTGGAATTTTATGAGGGGGGTCCGCTATGCTTGCCAGCGTTTTTCGCACTGTCTTTGTTTATGTTGCCGTTATCACCGCCATGCGGCTGATGGGCAAGCGGCAGCTGGGGGAATTGCAGCCCGCCGAGCTGGTGACCACCTTTCTCATCTCCAACGTAGCGTCCATCTGCATCGATGAGCCGGATTTGCCGCTGGCGGCCAGCATCGTACCGATTTTTTTGCTTACAGCGCTGGAGATTTTGAACTCTACTCTGGCCTGGTTCTATCCCCGGTATGCGCAGCTGCTGTTCGGCAGACCGATCACCGTCATTGTGCGGGGTGAAATTCGGCAGCAGGCATTGCAGGAGCTGCGCATCACGGCATCCGACTTGATGGAAGCACTGCGGGGCAAGGAGTACTTTTCCCCTACCGAACTGCTGTGGGCCACGGTGGAGCCAAACGGCAGTATCAGCACCGCACCGGTGCCCCAAAACGGCGAAGCCCCGCCCATGCTGCCGCTGCTGCTGGAAGGCACGGTTTACCGGGAGAACCTCGCCTTTTTTGGCGTGGATGAGCCTTGGCTGGATGACCGCCTTTCCGAAAAGCAGCTGACCCGGCCACAGGTGTTGCTGCTGCTTTATAATGGCAAAGACCTGCTGATCGTGCCCCGGCAAAACACAAAAGGGCCGCCCCCGAAGGGGCGGCCCGGAAAGGACGCGGTATGAGTCGAAACCGATATGCGGTGATCCTGTTGGTAGTGCTGGCGCTGACTTTATGGCTGGCGGGGCGGTACGTGAACCGCACCACGGCCACCCTTTGCAATGAGCTGCAAACTGCCTGCACCCTGGCCGAGACCGGCCAAATGCCGCAGGCACAGCAAGCTTACCGAGCGGCTGCGGATAACGCTGCCCAGGCCAGCAAGGTGCTGGGGATGCTGGTGCGGCGCAATCTCATCGACCAGATGAACCAGACCTTAAGCCTGCTGCCCGGCTGTGCCAAAGAAGAGAACCTTACGGACCTCACCCTAGAGACGGACCGGGCCTGCTGCCAGCTGCAACAGATACAGCAATCATTTTTCGGCAGTTTTTGATCGGCTGTCCAGCATGTCCTTCAATTCTTCCATAAAGGTGTTGACGTCGCTGAACTGGCGGTAGACGGAGGCGAAACGCACATAGGCGACATCATCCATCTGCTTGAGCTCCTGCATAGCCAGATCGCCGATATGGATGGAAGAGACTTCGCGGTCATAGGAGTTGAGCAACAGCTGCTCGATCCGGCTGACAGCGTCGTCCAGCTGCTGGTAGCTGACAGGGCGCTTTTCGCAGGCGCGCAGCATACCGTTCAGCAGCTTCTGGCGGTCAAATACCTCACGGGAATGGTCTTTCTTGACGACCATCAGGGGCACCGTCTCGACGATCTCGTAGGTCGTAAAACGCTTTTTGCAGTTCAGACATTCGCGGCGGCGGCGAATTTTTTCACCGTCCTCAGTCGGGCGGGAGTCAATAACTTTGGAATCCACTTCCCCACAATACGGGCATTTCATAGCTGTCTCCTTACTTGTACAGGGTCATCAGGCTTCCTTTTGGGCAGCCTTTTTCTTGGACTTCCAGTCGACCCACAGCGGCGTAGCGATGCAGATCGTGCTGTACACACCACTGACCATGCCGAACAGCAGCGGGAACGCGAAGGTGTAGATGCTGTCCAGACGGTAGATGACGGACACAACGCAGACGACACCCAGCGCCAAGCAGGTGGTGATGGAGGTCATCAGCGAACGGGAGAAGCTCTGGTTGACAGACAGGTTGACCAGCTCGGCCAGGCCCATCTGCTTTTTGCTGTACAGGGCACTGTTCTCGCGGATACGGTCATAGATAACGACGGTATCGTTGATGGAGTAGCCCAGGATGGTCAGCACGGCAGCGATGAAGTTGCCGTTCAGAGGAATACGCAGGATGACAAAGACGCCGAAGACGACGAACATATCATGCAGCAGTGCCACGATGGCGGTGGAACCAGCCTTGAGACCGCCGATCTTGCGGAAGCGGAAGGCCACGTAAGCCAGGATCAGCACGCAGGCAGCGACCAGAGCGACCAGGCTCTTGAACAGGAACTCCTTACCGATGGTGGCGTTGACATTGCTGACCTCGTTCTGCTCGAAGTTGTTTTCGGGATGAGCTTCGTTGATGGCGGTCAGCATATCGTCCAGCTGCTCGGTGGTCAGGGTCTGGCTGCCGGGCAGGGTCACGGTCAATGTCTGGTTGCCGGAAATGTCGGAGCCGGTCTGGAGGGTCAGGTCATTCTGGCCCAGCTGGCTGCCGATCTCGCTCTTCAGGCTGGGCAGATCAACGTCGCCCTCATAGCTCAGGGTGACCATGGAACCGCCCTTGAACTCGACGTCCATCTTGACGCCGAACACGGCGCAGAAGACGAGGACGATGGCAATCAGTGCGCAGGAGAAGGTGTAGAACTTCTTGCGGTTGCCGACGAAGTTGATGTGCGGGGTCTTGTACTCAGCAGTGCCATCCTTCTTGCCGCCGTACAGCCAGGGGTTGCGCAGGGCCTTGCAGTGGACAGCGCCGCGGATCATAACGCGGGTAGCCCAGACACCGAAGACGAAGTTGAGCAGCACGCTGGTGAGCAGTGTAAAGCCGAAGGAGTAGACAGTACCGGCGGTGGAGGGTCCGAACCAGAAGAAGATCGGGTTGAACACCTTAGCCCAGAAGCCGTCGGTGGGACCGAAAGCACCCATCAGGATAGCGGCGACGATGACGATGGTGACGTTGCCGTCGATGATGGGGGTCAGGCCCATCTTGAAGCCGCTCTTGACGGCGGCAGGCAGGGTCTTGTTCTTGGCAAGCTCTTCCTTGATACGCTCGGCGGTGATGACGTTGGCGTCAACGCCCATACCGATGCCCAGGATGATACCAGCGATGCCGGGCAGGGTCAGGGTAGAACCCGGGAACACAGTAAAGTAGCCGGAAACGACAGCCAAGGTAGCGGCCACCTGGCCAAACAAAGAGATGGTAGCGATGGTACCGGGCAAGCGGTAACGCACAATCATCATCACAGCGACGAGCGTAAAGGCAATGATGCCGGCCAGAACCATGACCTCCAGACTCTTAGCGCCCAGGGACGGGCTGATGGTGGAGTAGCTCTCGGCAGACAGGGCGAAAGGCAGTGCACCGGAATTGATCTGGTTGGCCAGCGTGGAAGCGCTGTCCTGATCAAAGTTGCCCTTGATGATGGCCTCGCCGCCGGTAATGGCCTCGTCGACTGTGGCGGTGGAGATGTTTTTATCATCCAGCCAGATGGAGATTGTGCCGTTGTTGGCTGCCTGCTCGGTGGTAGCATCGGCAAAAGCGGCAGCACCAGCGGAGTTGAACTTCAGCTGGACGACCCAGCCCTCCGTCTCGTTATACGCGGCATTGGCGGAAGTCACGTCGTCACCGCTGAGGATTTCTTCCCCATCCGCGGTGGAACCCTTGCGGAACACCATCTTAGCGGTGGTGCCGATCTCATCGATAGCCGTCTGCGGGTTGAAATCAGCCTCGCCGGTCTTCCAGGGAAAACGGACGATGATACGATCCTTGTTACTGTCAACATAGCTCTCGTAGTCCGTAATGCCCAGGCCGACCAGACGGTCCTCGATAACGGTTTTTGCCGCCGTCATCTGTTCGGGGGTGGCATCCACATCACCGGCGGGCATAAAGGTAACATCGACACCGCCGCGGATATCGATACCGAAGCGGATATCCGAAGCGCCCTTGATGTAAATATTCTTAGTGTCGCCGTACTGATAGCTTACGCCGAAGATCGCAGTCAGGGAAAACACCACGATCAGAATTGCCACGACAAACAGCGGCCATGACTTCCCTTTCTTGTTCATAGAAACCTCCAAAAATATGCCCGCGCCTGCGGGCGGGATAGATTTATGCGCCGGAATTACTGCTGATCCGCCAGCAGCTTTTCGACGACCGCCAGACGTACACAGACGCACAGCAGAGCCGATGCAGTCTCGACTTCGTCAAGGCTGGGATAGGTCGGCGCAATGCGCAGGTGAGAGTCCTCGGGGTCCTTGTGGTAGGGGTAAGCGGAGCCTGCCCCTGTCAGCGTGAGGCCGCAGTCTTTGCACAGCTGGGCAACGCGCTTGGCACAGCCCGGCATAACGTACAGGCTGATGAAGTAACCGCCCTTGGGGTTGGTCCAGTGGGCAATGTTGCCGCAGGGGGTCAACTCGGTGGCAAAAGCGGTCTTGACGGCGTCAAAGCAAGGCACCAGGCGGCGGCGATGCTTGGCCATGTGGGCGAGTACGCCCGCTTTGTTCTTGAGGAAGCGGACATGGCGCAGCTGGTTCATCTTATCATAGCTGATGATCATGGTAGAGAAGCGCTTGCACATGTACTTCATCGAGTTCTCACTGCAGGCGATGGCAGAGACACCGGCACCAGGGAAAGTGATCTTGCTGGTGGAAGTGAACATGAAGACGCGATCCTCATTGCCGTACTTCTTGGCCTCGTTCAGCAGCACGGGGGTCTCGATGATTTCATCGGTCAGGTGGTGCACGATGTAGGCCTCGTCCCAGAAGATCTTGAAATCCGGGGCAGCGGTCTTGAGTGCGGCAAAGCGGCGAATGGTCTCATCGCTGTAAGTGTAGCCATCTGGGTTGGAGTACTGCGGCACGCACCAGATGCCTTTGATGGTGTCATCCTCGGCCACGAGCTTCTCGATCATGTCCATATCGGGGCCGTCTGGGCTCATAGGGACGCTGATGAGGTCAAAGCCCATTTCCTCGGTGATGGCGAAGTGGCGGTCATAGCCGGGCACCGGGCAGAGGAACTTGCGCTTCTCTACCTGGGACCAGGGGCACGGAGAATCCTGGAAGCCAAACATATAACCGATGGCTACCAGGTTGTACATCAGCTGCAGGCTGGAGTTGCCGCCCACAAAAACCTCCGCGGGCTTTACGCCAAACACATCGGCGAACAGTTCGCGGGCCTCATGCAGACCCTCCAGTTCGCCATAGTTGCGGGCGTCGAAGCCCTCATCGGTGGTGTAGTCGTCCATCTTCAGCAGATCCATCGCCAGATCCATCTGGTGAGGGCCGGGCTTGCCGCGGGCCATGTTGAGTTTCAGGCCCATGTCCTGAAACTTCTTGTACTGTGCTTCCAGCGCAGCTTTCTCTGCGGTCAACTCGTCACGATTCATTGCCAGGTAATCAGCCATAATCAAAGTCCCCCTATATCATTTTCCCACACGCTGTATCCCCTCTATTTTGATACAGCACATGCGTACATTACATTATATACGGTTTTGAGCAAAAGAACAAGCGTTTTTGCCGCATTTTTGCCCGCAAAACGCAAATAGTGTACCAAAAAGCGGGATATTTTTGCATTTTTAAAAAGTCAGAAGCCGTTTTTACTGAATTGACGAGAGATTTTCTGCGGATTTTGACGAGAGATTGCAGGGACAGACTTGCTGCAGGGCGGCTTTTTGATACGCCGGATGCCAAAAGGAAAGAGCCTATATTCAACTGCAAAACGTTGAATATAGGCTCTCATGCCGCCGACCGGGATCGAACCGGTACGGTATCGCTACCGAGGGATTTTAAGTCCCTTGCGTCTGCCAGTTCCGCCACGGCGGCACAATGTACAGTTAACTTTAGCATACATACGCGCAATTGTCAAGCTGTACAGGAGGCACTTATAATATCCAATAATCAGCTGATACTTGAAGCCCTTGATACTAAAAGCACCTATGGCGTCAATCCTTCAAAATAAGCCAAAATATTGACCTGTAAATTGACTGATTTTCCGCCAAAAAGCAAAAATGCACCTAACATCGGTGGTTCTTTTTTATTATAAGCCCAAGATTTGAGCCTTCTTAGCATTAAATTCTTCTTCGGTGATGATACCAGCATCCAAAAGACCCTTGTATTTTAAGATTTCATCAGCACCAGAAGCAGCCTGCTGAATAACCACATTATTATTCTTTTGTTCTTTTGCTTCACGAGCATTATGTGCAGCTTCTTCCAACTTGTTACGGAAAGGATCTAAGGTCAGTTTAATTCCATCAATAGCAAGTACAGTAGAAGTAGTCTGAATTCTAAGCACACAACCAAATAAAGCACCAACAGAGCTATCGTCAATAGCATTGATGTCAGTCAAATAAATAGACTTAGATGACTTAAAACCAGAAGAAGCAGCAAAAATAACTCTCTGGTTAGTGACAACGACAACACCAGCCATCTTATTCTTGATGCTCATGGTATTAACCTCAATCATGCCCTGAGGCTCACCCAAAGAGACATTAGCAGCCAAGGCAGCAATAACGGTCTCATCAGTTCTAATCATAGAAGCAGCATCTTTGATACTGCCTTTTTGCATAACGGTAGAGGTGCCAGATGCCTTAATAGCAGCAGCAATAGCACTTTCAAGGTCCGTAGCCATCTGAGCAGGATTAGCCACAGTGCCGCTAATAATGTTCTTAATATCATTACCAGTATAGGTAGAAGCACGTTCCACATCTCTCACACTAGTACCAAAACCAGTCTGCTTCCAACAATCTAAACAGACAAGGCCATCGGCAACCCTCATTTTTTGAGACAGAGCACCTAAGCCTTTACCACAAACCAAGCACCTCTTTGCCATAACACAATTTCCCTCCGTTTGGCATAAACATCTATACCAAGTTTATCACACATTGTCAAAATTTACAATCAAGAATGTACCGTTAGAAGTATACAGGCAGCACCTGCGGGCCGAGCGCGGAAAGTTTTGCCTCTGCCTGGGGGCTTTCGGGCGCAGCGTGATGCCGGGGGATTTTTTACTTGGATTTTTCGATCAGTTCGCGGGCGTTGGCCAGGCTCAACTCGGTGACTTTATCGCCGGAGATCATGCGGGCCAGCACTTCCACGCGGCCGTTCATATCAAGGGTATGGATCTCAGTAAAGGTGCGGTCATCGCGTACGTTTTTCTGGATGAGCAGCTGGTTATCGGCAAAAGCGGCCACCTGCGGCGTATGGGTGATGCAAAGCACCTGATGGCCTGCCGCTGTCTGGTGCAGCAGCTGGCCGATGCGCCCCGCCGCCAGACCGGAAACACCGGTGTCGATCTCATCGTAGATGACGGTGGGCAGGGCGTCGCGGTCGGCCAGGGCACTCTTGAACGCCAGCATAATACGGGAAAGCTCACCGCCCGAGGCGATTTTGGCCAGGGGCTTGGGGTCCTCGCCAGGGTTGGTGGAGATGAGGAATTCCACCGTATCCTGCCCGTGGGAGGACAGCGGCCCCCGTGCATGCTTGAGGGCAAAGCGGATGCCCGGCATGTTCAGAAATTCCAGCGCCGCCCGCATCTCTTTATTCATTGCCGTAAAGCCCTTTAAACGGCTTTGGGTCAGGGCTTCCGCGGCCTTTTTGGCGTCGGCATATAAGGTCTGCACCTGAGTCTTCAGTTCGGCAATCTTCTGGCCGGAGGACTGGAAGTTTTCCAACTCCGCCGCGGCGGCTTCCCGCCGGGCCAGCAGTTCTTCCACTTCCATGCCAAACTTTTGCTTAATGCGGTAGATCGTGTCGAGGCGGCTCTCGATCATGTCCAGCTCGCCGGGGTCAAAGCCGTAGGCGTCCAGGCGGTCGGCCAGCTCGGTGGCCAGGTCGCGGGCGCTATAGTACAAATCGTTGAGGCGTTCGGACAGCGGGGCCAGCGTTTCGTCCAGCCGGGCGCTGTTCTGCAAGCCCTCGACCGCGCCGCCCAACAAGTCGGCGGCACCGGGCTGTTCACCGTCCTCGTCCCCTGCCAGCGCCAGGTGGGCGGCGGTGATGCCGTCCAAAATGCCTTGGGCGTGGGTGATGACGGTCTTGCGCTCCTGCAGGTTTTTCTCCTCACCGGGCTGCAATGCGGCGGCATCGATGGCGTCGATTTCAGCGGTCAGTGCTTCGATCTTGCGCTGCTTGTCGGCCTCGCTGGCATTGAGGGCGTCCAGCTGGCGCTTGACGGTGACCAGCTCGCGGTAGCGGCGGTAGTAATCTGCAAACAAATCACGGTTCTGGGCATACTGGTCCAGTAGCCCCAGGTGCAGGGCAGGATTCGTCAGGCTTTGGCTGTCGTGCTGGCCGTGGATGGACAGCAGCCCTGCGGAAATATCCCGCACGACGGCGGCGGTAGCGGGCATGCCGTTGACGCGGCAGCTGCCCTTGCCCTCGGCGTTGATCTCGCGGTAGAGCAAAAGGTCGTCGTTGGCCTCATAGCCGCACTTTTCCAGTTGCTTTTTCACCGACTGGGGGATATTTTCAAAGGTTGCCCAGATGCAGGCTTTCTGCGCGCCGCTGCGCACCAGTTCCCGCGAGGTGCGGTTGCCCAGGATAGCGTTGATGGAATCGATCAGGATCGATTTGCCTGCGCCGGTCTCGCCGGTAAGCACGTTAAAGCCGGGGGTGAAATTCACCTCGGCTTTTTCGATCACGGCTACATTTTCAATTTTCAGGTTTGCCAGCATGGGCCAGCCCTCCCCCGTCCGTTGTTATGCTTTGCTTAGCCGCGGCGGACATACTGCTGCAAAGACTTGCAGATCTCGGCCGCGCCATCCTCGGTACGCATGAGGATAAAGAACGTATCGTCGCCGGAAAGCGTGCCGACAACCCCATTCCACTGTTTGGCGTCAAACACTTCACAGGCGGCGTTGGCCATGCCGGAGAAGCATTTGACCAGCACCAGATGCCCGGCGTAGTCGACCTTGAGGACTGACTCGCGGAAGATCATCTCGAACCGGCTGGGCGAATGGGTCACCTTGCCGGAGGCTGCGGCGGGCATGTAGCGGTAATGGCCGTCGGCATCGGCCACCTTGACCAACTGCAGGTCACGGATGTCGCGGGAAACGGTGGCCTGGGTCACATCGAACCCCTCCTCCCGCAGGTGGGCCAGCAGGTCCTCCTGGCGGTCGATGGGATGTTTTTCGATCAGATCGAGAATTGCCTGATGACGCGCGCTTTTCAAGTGAGATCAACTCCTCATCAATTTATTTTCAATGGCGTGGAACTGCTCGGAATCATAAAATGTGATCAGCTGCAATTTTTGGGGCGCAGCTGTTACGGTAAGTACATCGCCGGGCTGCAAATCGCACTGGGCGGTGCTGTCAGCGCAGGCATAGCAGGTATCGCGGTTTTCGGCATCAGCCACCAGCTCCAGCCTGCGGCCTGCGGCAAACACCAGCGGGGCCACCTGGGCATTGTGGGCGCAGACAGGCGTCAACACCACCACATCAGCGGCGGCATCCAACACCGGGCCGCCCGCTGAGAAGGAGTAGGCCGTGGAGCCGGTGGGCGTTGCCAGGATCAAGCCATCGCTGCGGTAGCTGCTGACAAAGCAGCCGTCGCAGTAGACTTTATAGTCCATCGGGTGCATGCGGGTGCGGCCGAAAAGCACCACATCGTTGATGGCTTCGGCCTGCCAGCCGTTGGCAGACCTGGCCAGCAGCAGGCCGCGCGGGTCGAGGGTATAGCGGCCCTCGGCCAGCAGACGCAGCTTTTCGGGCATCTCCTCCACCTCGCAGGTGGCCAAAAAGCCCGTGCGGCCCAGGTTGACGCCCAGCACCGGCTTGCCATAATGCACACAGTCCAGCCCGGCTTTCAGCAGCGTACCGTCACCGCCGATGGTGATGACGAAATCGGCTTCGCGGTAGGCTTCTTCCTCAGGCAGAAAGCGGATGGGCACCTTGGATTCAAAGACCGGCTGGGCCATGACCACGGCCACACCCAACTCATGCAGCAGCGCGGCCGCCTGGCCGGTGACTGCATAGCCGCTGTCCTTGGTAGGGTTTGTTACCAGTAAAACCGTCATTGCGGGTACACCCTCTTACTCAGTGCAGATTCGGGGCCTTATCCAGCGTTTCGTGGGCTTTGGCCACGGTTTGCTCGATCAGGCTCTCCGGCAGCGGCTGCGGATTTTCGCAGTGCTGCACGTACATCAAAAACTCGATGTTGCCCTCGGGTCCCTTGATGGGCGAAAAATCCAGGCCCGCCGGGGTAAAATGGTTGGCCATGGCATAGCCCTGGGCCATCTCCAGCACCTCACGGTGGGTGGCAGGCTCACGCACGACGCCTTTTTTTCCTACTTTCTCGCGCCCGGCCTCAAACTGAGGCTTGACCAGGCAGACGCCTACGGCATCCGGCGTAGTAATGGCATCAGCCACCGGGAAGATATGTTTGAGCGAAATAAACGATACATCAACGCTGAAGAACGCCACCGGCTCTGACAAGTCCTCGGGCTTTACATTGCGGATGTTGGTGCGTTCCATGTTGACGACGCGCTCATCGGTGCGCAGGCTCCAGGCCAGCTGGCCGTAGCCCACGTCCACCGCGTAAACTTTTACCGCGCCGTTTTGCAGCATGCAGTCGGTAAAGCCGCCGGTGGAGGCACCTATGTCCATGCAGACTTTGCCATCCGGCCGCATGGGAAAGACCTGCATCGCCTTTTCCAGTTTAAGACCACCGCGGCTGACATAGCCGATGTCGTGCCCGCGCACTTCGACTTTAGCGTCGGGGCTGATCATTTCACCGGCCTTATCCACCTTCTGCTCGTCCACAAATACAATGCCGGACATGATGAGGGCTTTGGCGCGCTCTCGGCTTTGGACAAGGCCGTTCTGGCAAAGGTACTGGTCAAGACGGATCTTACTCATGCTTGGGTTCTCCTTACTTTATACAGGCAAGGACGTCCGCAGCCAAGGCGGCGGCATCCAGGTTTTGGTCTTTGCGCAGCTCTGCCACACTGGCGTGGAGCAGATGGGAATTATCGACAGCGTGCAGCAGGTATTTTCCCTGCCAGCCGGCCTGCTGCAGGGCAAAGCCCAGCTGCTGGCCGATGCCGCCGGTGCGGATGGCATCCTCGGCAAACAAAATCGTATCGTAATCGGCCAAGGCTTCGCACAGACCTTCCGGCAGCGGGAAGATGCGGGTCAGCTTGTAGGCGTCAGCGGCCACTTTCTTTTGCAGCAGCAAATCGGTGGCAGCGATGATTTCTTCACTTTCGGCGCCATAGCTGATGAGGGCGACTTTCGCGCCCGGCCGGGTGTCGATCTTATCAAACAGGTTGCCCGTGCAGCCAAGAGCCGCCAGGGCTTCTTTCTCATTGCCGCGGGCGTAGCGGATGGCGCGGGGACCGGTCATATCCTTGACAAGGTGCGGCAGCCAGTATTTCAGCTCCGCATAGTTGGCGGGGGCGAATACAGGGATGCCGATCTGGCTGAAGAAAGCCGGGTCGTAGATACCCTGGTGGGTCTCGCCGTCGCCAGGGACAAGGCCCGCACGGTCAACGCCAAACAGCACGTTCAGGTGCATCAGGCTGACATCGTGGATAATCTGGTCGTAGGCACGCTGGAAAAAGGTGGAGTAGATGGCCACCGTGGGCAGCAGCCCTTGGCTGGCCAAGCCCGCTGCAAAGCTGACGGCGTGCTCCTCGGCCATGCCGACATCATAGAACCGCTCTTTGTGGCGGTGCTTGAAGAAGTTGAGGCCGGTGCCGTACTTCATAGCCGCCGTGATGGCGCAGAGTTCCGGCACATCGTCGCCGATCTCGGCCAATGTGGAGCCGAACACCGTCGAGAAGGAATCCTTGGGCGACAGCTCCGGGTCGGTCAGGTGGCTTAAATCGATGGAAGAAACGGCGTGGAACTCGCCGGGGTTTTCCTCGGCGGGCTTTAAACCCTTACCTTTTTGGGTGACCACGTGCAGGAAGATGGGGGCGAACTGCTCCTGCAGGTTCGTGAACATCTGTTCCATCAGCAGCACATCGTGGCCGTCCACAGGGCCGATATACTGGAAGCCCATCTCCTCGAACATCGTGGAGTGGTAAATGCCCCGGCGCACCAGCTGTTTGCCGCCCTGCAGCACCTTGACCATGGCATTGCCCGCCACAGGAATACGCTCCAGCGCGGTTTCCATCTGGGCCTTAACGTGGAAATATTTTGGGTCGGTGCGCAGTTTGGTCAGATAATTGGCCATCTGGCCGACGTTTTTCGAGATCGACATCTTGTTGTCGTTCAGGATGCAGATCAGGTTGTTCAGCTGGCTGACGTTGTTCATGCCCTCGTAGACCATGCCGCCCGTAAAGGCGCCGTCGCCCACGATGACGACCACTTTGCCCAGCTCGTTTTTGAGCTTTTTGGCACGGGCAATGCCGATGGCGGTGGACAGTGCCGCGCTGCCATGACCTGCAATGAAGGTATCACAGGGGCTTTCCTTCGGGTTGGGGAACCCGGACAGGCCGTTTTTCTGGCGCAGCTCGGCAAAGCCAGCCATGCGGCCGGTGAGCAGTTTATGAGTATAGCACTGGTGGCCAACGTCAAACAAAATTTTATCCTGCGGCAGGTCCAGGGCGCGGTGCAGAGCCACCGTAAGCTCTACCACACCCAGGTTGGAGGACAAGTGTCCCCCTGTTGCGGAAACGCTCTCGATCAAAAATTGACGAATTTCCTCGCACAGGGCAGTCAGTTCACTCTCCTGCAGCCGCTTCACATCGCCGGGCGCCTGGATGCGCCCTAAAAGCGGATAGGTCATTGATAAGCACCTCGCTGTAAATTTACGCGCTCATACCATGGGCATTGCAAACCCAAGTGCGATGCCGAGTACAGCACCCGTCAGCACTTCGATCGGGGTATGGCCGACCATTTCCTTTAATTTTTTACCACCCAGGAACGGCAGGGCGTTCACGCCCTGGTCCATCCACTCGTTAAACATCCGGTTCAGCAGTTTGGCCTGCTCGCCCGTTTCGTAGCGCACACCCATGGCATCGTACATAACGATGATGGACACGACCGCCGCAAGGGCGAACTCTGTCGAAGTGACGCCGCAGTAGCGCCCGGTAGCCACTACCATGGCGCATACGGTGGCCGAGTGGGAGCTGGGCATGCCGCCCGCACCCCACATACGCTCCGGGATAAAACGATGGAAGATGAAAAGGTTCAGGATCACCTTGATGAATTGCGCCAGAAAAGAACCGCACAGCGCTGTTACCAGCACGTAGTTCCACCCCAGCGCGGCGTGCAGCAGTGGCATGGTATCCTCACTTCCTATTGGCAAAACCGCAGGGCCGTTTTGGCGGCGCGTGCGGGATTTGTCTGTTTTTACTTTTTGCGCTGCAGCAGTTCCCCTGCCAGCAGGCGCAGGAAATCCTCCTGCGCACCAAACCCATCCAGGGCCGCCATGGCGGTATCGTTATGCTGCTTTGCCAGCGCACGTGCCCCGTCCAGGCCGTAGAGGGTGATAAAGGTCGTTTTGTCGTTATCAGCATCGCTGCCGACGGGCTTGCCCAGCTCTTCGGTGGTAGAGGTCACATCGAGGATGTCGTCCACAATCTGGAACACAAGGCCCACTTCGGCCGCATACTGCACAAGGGCCTTGCGCAGGGCGGGCGCAGCATTGGCCGCCGTACAGCCCAGTTCCACTGCTACGATGATGAGTGCACCGGTCTTGTTGCGGTGCAGTTCTAGCAGCTGGTCCTCAGTGGCACGAATGGTCTCGTAATGTTTGTCAAGTTCCTGCCCGTAGAGCATACCACGGGCACCGCCCCCTTTGGCCAGAATGGCGGCGGCTTCTACCCGGCTCTCGGCGGGCAGGTCGGCGTGGGCGATGACCTCAAATGCGGCGGTGACCAAAGCATCCGCTGCCAGCAGGGCCGTGGATTCGCCAAACTGCTTGTGGCAGCTAGGGCGGCCGCGGCGGAAATCATCGTTGTCCATGCAGGGCATGTCGTCGTGGATGAGCGAATAGCAGTGCAGCATTTCCAGCGCACAGGCGTAGTCCAACGCCTTTTCCGGCGCGGTGCCGCTCAGTTCACAGGCGGCCAGCGCCAGCACGGCGCGGATGCGTTTGCCGCCGCCCAGCAGGCTGTAGCGGGCGGCTTTTGCAATTTCCTCGTGTGGGGGGAGAAATTCATCGCACAGTTCACCCAGGCGCTGCTCGGTCAGGGCAGCCCAGGCGGTAAACTTAGCCTTATAGTCCTCGTAATTCATTGCACATCCTCCGCCTTTGCCAGCAGGCTGGCATCGATCTCATTGATCTGCAGCTTGGCCGCGTCCAGCGTCTGCTTGCAATAGCTGATAAGTCCCGCCGCCTCGGCATACAGTTTGACGGACTGCGCCAGCGGCGTGGATTCATCCTGTAGTGCCGTCAGCAATTCCTGCAGACGGGTCAGGCCTTCTTCAAAGGATTTTGGCTGTTTCATAGGGTCATACCTCCCTGCGCGTTTTTGTGCACGCTCTGCACCACGCAATCGGCCCGGACGGCCGCACCGCGCAGGGTGATGGCGTCGCCCGGCTGCAGTGCGGCGACCTCGCTGACCGCGCCGTCCTTCTCGACCATGGCATAGCCGCGGGCCAACACGCCGTAGGGGTTCAGCGATTCGGCCATCGCGGCGGCGTGGCGCAGGCTCGTCTCGGCGTCCGTAAAGCGGCGGACGGCGGCGCCCTGCACAGCCTCGCTCAGGCGGGCAAGGTCAGTTTCCCTGCGCTGCATGGCCTGTTTCTGGCGCTGCATGGTCTGGGATGCTGCCAGGGCGTTTACCTTATTATAGCATACTTCGCAGCGATTCTGTATATTTTTTTGAATATTTTGCTGTAAAATGAATATTTTCTGCCGCCATTCTTCCCGGTCCGGCACACAGAGTTCGGCGGCCGCCGAGGGGGTCGGTGCGCGCAGGTCGGCCACATAGTCCAAAATGGTGGTGTCGATCTCGTGCCCGACAGCGGAAACTACGGGTTTGCGGCAGGCCGCGGCAGCGCGGGCGATGCGCTCGCTGTTGAAGACCCAGAGATCCTCCTTACTGCCGCCGCCTCGGGTGACCAAAATCAAGTCCGGGCGCTTATCCGCATCCAGTGCGCGGATGCCCGCCACGATGCTGCGCTCGGCTTCGATGCCCTGCACGTTGACAGGGGCCAGCAACAGCTTGACCATCGGCCAGCGGCGGCCGATGACGTTCTGCACATCCTGCCAGGCTGCGCCGGTCTTGCTGGTGACCACACCGATGCACTGGGGCACCGGCGGCAGCGGACGTTTGCGCTCGGGGGCGAAAAGGCCCTCGGCGTCCAGCTTTTTGTACAGAGCGTCAAAGGCCATCTGGGCCGCACCGGCGCCAAAGGGCTTCATATAATCCACGTACAGCTGGAACGCACCGTCCCGCTCGTAAATGGTGGCGTGGCCGTAGGCCAGCACCAGCATGCCGTTCTGCGGCTGGAAGTTAAGCAGCTGGGCAGAATTACGGAACATCACGCTTTTTACGCTGGCGGTCTCGTCCTTTAAGGTAAAGTACATATGGCCGCTTTTGTAGTGGCGCACAAAACCAGAGATCTCGCCGCAGACGATTAAATCGTTCAGCGGCTCGCACTGGGCAAGCACCTGCCTGGCCAGGCGGTTCAGGCTGGTTACATTGATGTAGTCTGCCATGCTCCCTGCTCCCTTGCGGCCAGGATCGACACGCCGATGGCGTTATCGCTGGCGAATTTGCCGGGCACGAACCGTGCGCCGGGCACTCGGGCCGATACGTAGGTGCGGATGAGGTCGCTGCTCATCACGCCGCCGGCAAACACCACAGGCAGGCCGGGATGGTCTTCCAGCGCGGCGCGGGCCATGCGGGTCAGCGTTTCGGCCACGCAGATCAGGCAGTATTTGCAGACGTAGGCGGGATCCTTACCTTCGGCCAGCAATTTGGTATACTGGTTTTCCAGCCCGGAAAGGCTGCAGTTGACACCCTTTACGCTGACTTTGGGGTGCACTTTCTCAGTGCACTGGGCCGCCTGCTCACTGACATAGACGCCCGCCGGGAACGGATAGCCCAGCTTAACGCCCAAGCGGTCCACCGCCTGCCCGGCGTAGAGATCCTGGCTGGTACCCAGCGGCGTGATGCGCTCGGCCCCTTGGCAGAGCAAAAGGTCCGTGGTGCCGCCGGAGACGTGGAAAACAAGGTTTCCCTGCTCGAACAGCTCACGTTCCCCTGTGGCAAACAGGGCAGCGGCGATATGCCCCTGCTGGTGGGTGGTGTGTATCAGCGGGATGCCCTTGCCCAGCGCAAAGGCCGCAGCGGCGTTGACGCCCGCCAAAAAGCAGGGCATGTAGGAGCCCTCCACCGGGCGGGGCTTGGCGGAAACGCCCACCGCGCCGATTTGGGTCAGATCTGCTTTGGTGCCAAGTTCAGCCAGCAGGTCCGGCAGGGCGGCGGTGTGGTGGAACAGTGCGTCACTTTGGCGCAGGCCCAGCTGGCCCGCCTTGACCGGCAAAAACTTTTTGCAATCGCAAACAACCTCTCCGGCGTTTGTGTCAAACACAGCCAGAGAGGTTGCATAATTGCTGGTATCGATGCCCAGCGTCAGCATTGCGGCTGGGCGGCTTCGGCAACAGGCTGCTCGCCGCGCTCCCGTGCAACGGCACCCAACAGGCCGTTGACGAACTGGTAGTCGTTGTCAGCTCCGTACTTTTTGACAAGCTCAACAGCTTCGTTGATGGCGACACCGGTCTTCTGTTCCTCGCCATACAGCATCTCAGCCAAGCCGAGGCGCAGGGCCACCAGGCTGACGCGGGGCACGCGGGCCAGCGTCCAGCCCTTGAGATGGGCAGTGATGATCTCGTCGAGTTCGGCGGCGTGGTCGTTCATCGCGGCCAGCAGCTGGGTGGCGAAGGCATCCGGTGCGGCCGATTCGGTTTCGGCGGGCACCAGCGGGGTCTCCGGCTCAAAGGTGGCGGCAAATGCCGTCAGAAACGCCGTCTCGCGGGATTCGCGGCGGGTCTGCTTTTTTTCCATACTTGGTTCCTGTCTTTCCTTTTCTCTACGAATTCTCTAGGCAACACCGCACAATTCCCGCCTAACGGCTTAAGCACCGCTCCGGCGGCTGC
>ENA-UOJJ01001659-UOJJ01001659.1-human-gut-metagenome-genome-assembly--contig:-CS66-NODE-1659-length-31818-cov-39.667223_pt1 | contig 31818 bp, 28 predicted proteins | sample MGYA00242343_ERZ723890 | MGnify/ENA metagenome assembly ERZ723890
GGCATCTGCCGCACCTCGCTCGCCGTATCGGTACTTAGAATTATGCGGTATTGCCCAAAATCTTGGGCCGTATTTTGCTTTTGTAAGCACAGGAAGCAAAAAAGCCCCGGCAGGGGCGGCAGCGCCGCACCCCACCGGGGCAGAAAGTTGAAATTCAGGAAATCAGGATTCAGAGGATTGCTCTTGGGGCAGGTTCTTTTTCAGCAAGCTCAGGATCAACCCGCCCAGAATGCTGCCAACGGCCAAAGCAACGCAGTACATCGGGGCGTTGGTGGCAACGGGGAACACGAAGATGCCGCCGTGGGGGGCGCGCAGGCCGCAGTGGAACGCCATGGAAAGCGCACCGGCGGTGGCTGCACCAATGGCGCAGCTGGGGATAACGTGCAGCGGGTCAGAGGCTGCATAGGAGATAGCGCCCTCAGTAACAAAGCAGAGGCCCATTACATAGTTGATCACACCGTTGCGGCGCTCGTCCGGGGTCCATTTTTTGGGGAAGAAGGTGGTGGATAATGCAATGGCGATCGGAGGAACCATGCCGCCGACCATAACGGAAGCCATGACCTCATAGTTGCCGGAAGCAAGGGCTGCAGTGCCGAACAGGTAACCAGCTTTGTTGAAGGGGCCGCCCATATCAATGCTCATCATAACAGCAGAGACAGCGCCCAGCAGGATGGCAGAGGTGCCGCCCAGGGAGTTCAGCCAGTTGGTGATAAAGTCGTTGATGATGCCCATGACCGGGTTGATGCCGCACATGAACACGCCCATCACAAACACACCGCCCAGCGGGTAGATCAGCATGGGGCGCAGGCCGCTGACGCTTTTTGGGAGCTTTTCGGTGATCTTTTTCAGGAAAAGGACTACATAACCGGCCACAAAGCCAGCCAGCAAGGCAGCCAGGAAACCACCGGAAACGCCATCCACCTGGCAGTTCAGCAGGCCGGTAAAGTTAGTGCCGTTCATAGCCAGCACACCGCCGGCAAAGCCGACAGCCAAAGCGGGTTCACCGGCAATGGAAATGGCAACGTAAGAAGCCAGGATGGGCAACATGTAGTTGAATACAGCGGAGCCGACCGTCTTAAAGAATGCGGCAGCCGGGGTGTTCATGCCAAAGTTGGCGGGGTCAATGCTGTAATCATCCAGCAGGTAAGCAATGGCAATCATGATGCCGCCGCCCACAACAAAGGGGATCATGTGGGAGATGCCGTACATCAGGTGCTTGTACAGGGTGTGGCCAAGGCTGTCCTTTGCGGCACCGCCCCGGTTCTGCTCCAGCAGGTTCTTGTCAGATTCGCGCACGGTGGAATGGAACACCGGAACTTTGCCGTCCAAAACGCTCTGCAGCAGCTGCTCCGGCTTATGGATGCCATCATCCACATGGGCGAACAGCACCGGCTTGCCGTCAAAACGGTCGGTTTCCACATTTTTGTCAGCTGCCACAATAATGCCATCGCAGGCGGCAATCTCATCGGCGGTCAGCACATTCTGGGGGCCATCAGAGCCATTGGTTTCAACCTTGCAGGGAATGCCAAGCTTCTGAGCGGCCTTGTTCAGTGCTTCGGCGGCCATGTAGGTGTGGGCAATGCCGTTGGGGCAGGCGGTAACGGCCAACACGCGGTAGGTGGCAGGCAGCTCTTCCTGAGTAAAGCTCTCGTTGCCGAACTGGGCTTCCTCCTGGGCGTCAATCGTATCCAAAAATTCTTTGGGCGTTTTGGCGGCGCGCAGCTTTGTCACAAAGTCTTCATTCATCAGCATCTGCATCAGGCGGGCCAGCATATCAATGTGCAGACTGCCGTTTTCCGGTGCGGCAATCATAAACAGCAGATCCGTCTTGCCGTCATCGTCAGCATTGTACTGCACGGGGGTCTTCAGGCGCAGGGCAGCCAGGCTGGGGCGGGTCACGCAGGCGGCGCGTGCATGCGGCACCGTAATGCCGTTATCCACATAGGTGGAAGCCTCCGCTTCACGCGCATAAATGGCAGCTTTGTACGCGGCTTTGTCGGTCAGGTTGCCGTGGGTGGCCTGCAGCTCCACCAGTTCGTCAATGATCTGCGCCTGGTCCGCTGCGGCAGAATCCAGCGCAATGGATTGGATGTTGAATAGTTCCGTGATACGCATCTTTCCTTCTCCTTCTATATGTTTTGCATTCACTGGGGTGGTAACAAAGAAATAGTCTAAATTTTCGACTTTTCAGATCAGCCTGAATCATTCAATGGTTTTCAGCAGGGCATCAATATCGCGGCGCTCGGCAAGGCCCAGGCTGAATGCCGTTGCGCTGCCGCAGGCGGTGCCAAGGCGCAGGGCGTAAGAGTAGCTCCCGCTTTGCAGGTAACCGGCAATAAAACCGGCTACCATGCTGTCCCCAGCGCCAACGCTGTTTACCACTTTGCCTTTTGGGGTGCCAATGCGGTGCACCGCACCGGTTTCATCCAGCAGCAGGGCACCATCGCCCGCCATGCTTACCAGAACATTGCGTGCACCACGCTGCTGCAATTTCCGGGCAGCCTGGGTAATCTCTTCATCACGATTGAGCTCTTTGCCAAAGATCTCACCCAGTTCATGGTTGTTGGGTTTGATCAAAAACGGGTGGTAGGGCAGTACCTTTACCAGCAAATCACGGGTGGCATCCACCACAAAGCGGATGCCGCGGCCATCCAGCCGAGCCAGAATCTGCTGGTAAACATCCTGCGGCATGCTGGAAGGAATGCTGCCGGCAAGTACCAGAATGTCACCCTCGCCCAGTTCTTCCAGATTGTCCCACAGGGCCTGCATGGCTTCGGGAGTAATGTTCGGGCCGGAACCGTTGATCTCGGTCTCTTTTGCGCCCTTTACCTTAACGTTGATTCGGGTCATGCCGTCCGGCAGGCGGATGAAGCGGGTTTTCAGGCCGGAAAGCTGCAAGCCGCGCTCCAACCAGGCACCAGTTTCGCCAGCTGTAAAGCCAAGGGCGATGCTTTCGCACCCAAGCTCCCGCAAAACGCCGGAAACATTGATGCCCTTGCCGCCAAACTGGCAGGCTTCGTCTGAGGTGCGGTTGATCTCGCCAACCGCCAGGGGGGCAGTCAGATGCAGAACGTAGTCGATCGCAGGATTAAATGTGACGGTGTAGATCATACGGAACACTCCTTTACAAAGGTAAGCTGTGCGTACCGGGGGTCCGGGCAGTGGTTGGTCAAAATGGCCCCGCAGCCAATATCCCCGATCACGGCGGAATATACCATATCAAACTTTGTGTTATCCACCAGAAACCAGCGTTCCCGCGCGCGCTGCAATGCGGCGGTTTTGATGCTGGCTTCCTCCGGGTCCGGCGTGGTAAAGCCCTCCGCAGGGCTTACGCCGTTGGCACCCATAAACGCTTTGGTAAAGTTGTAGTGCTGTAAAGCGGCCAGCGTTTCCGGCCCGGTAATGGCTTCCGTGATGGGGCGCACCTGCCCGCCGGGCAGGTAGGTGCGGCAGCCCTTTTGCACCAGCGTGCGCGCATGGGCAATGCCGTTGGTCACATAGGCAGCCTGCAGGGCAGGGCCCTCCAGCGCGGCGGCCAGCGCCAGCGTGGTGCTGCCGACATCCAGAAAGACAAAGTCTTTCTCGGTGATCATTGCGGCGGCGGCGCGGGCAATCAGACGCTTTTCTTCCACAGACTGTTCCTCGCGGGCCGCCATGGGGGGCTCATCCGCCAAAACGGTGCGCCCAACCAGCGTGGCACCGCCGTGTACCTTTTTTAGCAGGCCCTGCCGGTCCAGCTGGGTCAGGTCGCGGCGGATGGTGGATTCGCTTGCATCCAGGGCATCACACAGCTCCAGCACGGTGGCCGAGCGCTTTTGTGCCAGCAAATCTAATATCATAGCAAAACGTTCTTCGGCAAGCAAGACAATATCCTCCTTAAAACAGGACAATACTTCAGGTAATTCCCCTGGCAATTCTTGAAGCTTTTTTGCTTTACGCCTGTATTATACACGCACAAACAGTCAAAATCAATCATGAAACGCCAAAACAAAACATAAAATTTACGGACTGTTTTTTGTGCAATTTGACAACGATAAACGCTCTGCATTTGGAAAACAAGCACATAAAAAGCCGGGCACTGCGCAGCGGCAGTGCCCGGCCGAGAAATATGTATCGTAAGGATCGTCAAAAAATGGAAAATAAAAATCAGATTCCGTCAAAAAGCGTCAATCCTGAAAAGCGCGTTCAAAGCGGTCGATTTTTTCGCTTTTCCCAATCACCAAAATGGTGTCCCCGTTCTGGAACCGAGACTCCGGCGAAAACTCCACATCGGTACGGTGGTCGCGTTCGATGGCAATAATGTTAATGCCGTATAGTCGGCGGATATCCAGCTCCCGGATGCTTTTGTTCAGCATCTTGCCGTTTACCTGGATGCGCTGTACCTCCACACCGTCCTCCAGGGCAATGTAGTCCAGCAGGTTGCCGGAGATTAGGCGCTTGCCAATGCGCACTGCCATATCGGCTTCGGGATAAACAACGGTCACGCCCAGCCGCTTGAGAACCTCGCCATGTCCAACGCTGCTGGCTTTGGCAATCACATGCGGCACCCCCATGTTCAGCACCAGCATGGAGGTCAGAATGCTGATGTCGATCTGCTCGCCAATACAGATGCCTACCGTACCGCAGTTCTGAATGCCGACTTCGGTCAGAGCCTCTTCGCTCAAATCATCTACCACAAAGGCATAGTCAGTATATTTGCGAATCGCCTTGACCTTCTGCTCATCGCAGTCAACGGCAATCACCTCTTTGCCGGCTTCGGCAAGGGTGCGGGCCAGCGCAGAACCAAAGCGCCCCAGCCCGATAACGCCGAACAAAGCGGAAGAATCCTGTTTTTTCATAATGCACCTATCCAATCGTAATGGCTTCTTCTGTAAAGTGCGCGTTGGGTTCCGGGCGTTCCACCCAGAGGGAAAGCAGGGTAAAAGCCCCAACGCGGCCCGTGTACATGGTAAAAATCAGCACCAGCTTGGCGGCCAGGCAAAGCTGCGCTGTAATGCCGGTGGAAAGCCCGGCAGTGCTGTAGGCGGAGACCGCTTCAAACAGCAGGCTGATGAACGGCAGGCCGGGTTCCAGGATGCAGAGCAGAAATGTGGTGCAGCATACCACCAGCATGCCCAGCAGCCCAATGGTGGAAGCCTTGGCAATGGCGTTGGCAGGCAATGCACGGCGGAATGCACCCGGCCGCTGCTTGCTGAAAATGCAGCGAATCTCTTGCGCCAGAACAAAAATGGTGGTGGTTTTGATGCCGCCGCCGGTGGACCCCGGCGAAGCGCCAATGAACATCAGGATAAGAATCGTAAACAACCCGGCGTTGCTCAGTGTGCCCAGATCCAGCGTGGCAAAGCCGGCCGTGCGGGCCGATACGCTCAGGAAAAATGCTGTCAGCCAGCTGAGAGGATCGGTGAACTTTAATAACAGGGTACCTGCTGCCAGCAAAAATGCCGTGGTGGTTACCACAACCTTGGAATGCAGGGTGAATTTGCGGAAGCGGAACCGACACTTGACCACATCCACCATGACCAGAAAGCCGATGCCTCCCGAAATGATCAGAAAACAGGTGCTCAAATTCAGCAGTACATTATCCCGATAGGGGGTCAGGCTGCGCCCGCCACCTAAAATATCGATGCCAGCGTTGTTGAAGGATGAGATGGAGTGGAACACACTCAAGCCCAGCGCCTTCAATGGTGGATAATCCTGCGCAAACACTGCAAAGATGGGGATGACCCCGGCCAGCTCAAAGGCAAGGGTCAGTTTAATGATGGCGCGTACCAGCCGCACCATGCCCTCCAGACTGCTCACATTCATGGCTTCCCGGATCAGGGTACGCTCCCGCAGGCTGATGCGCCGCCCCGCAGCCAAGGCAAGCCCCATGCCGATGGAGGTAATGCCCAAACCGCCGATCTGGATCAGCACCGCCATCACAGCCTGCCCCACGGGGGTAAAGGTATCGGCGGTATCCACGGTCAGCAGGCCGGTTACACAGACGGCGCTTGTGGCGGAAAACAGAGCGTCCACCGGCTGTACGGTAATGCCCGACCGGATGGAAAATGGCATGAGCAACAAAAGCGTACCCAGTAAAATGGTGGAAGCAAACCCCAGAGCAATCAATCTTGCAGGAGGCTGATGATTGAAAATTTGTTTGAATCGTTTCATATGCAGTATCAGGCCGGGTCAGCAAGGCAACAACTGAACCCACTTATCATATTTGTTTGGACGAAAAAGCTCACTTGATATATAAACATAGCCGCTTTTAGCGGCGATGTCAAGCATTTTGTGCAAAAGATAAAGGCAGGATAAGGATTGGGCACCGGGCAGGGAAAGAGGAATAAAGGGATCTGGCTGCGGTAGAAAATGTATACGAAACAAAAACGGCCCGGCAAAAAATTGCCGGACCATAGGGGAGATGATGGAATTTTAACGCAGTGGGGCAGGCGGGAAATTATTCGCCCAGGTGCCAGATATCGCTGTTGTACTCTGCAATCGTGCGGTCACTGGAGAAGAAGCCAGCCTTGGAGATATTGATCAGGCACTTGCGGCGCCAACCCAGCGGGTCGCAGGCATAATCAGACAAAGCCTGGCCCTTGCGCACCACATAAGCGTTGAAATCGGGCAGGGTCTGGAACCAGTCCTTGGTTTTCAGTTCATGCTGCAAACGGGCCAGGTTTTCTTCCTTGCCGGCGGCCAGCATTTCGGGGCCGGTCAAAAAGTCGATGGCACGGCGCAGGTTGGGGTCGCCCTCGTACCAGTCTGCCGGGTTGTAATCGCCCGCAGCATAGCGGTGGATGACCTGGCCGGAGGTCTGGCCGAAGATGTAGATGTTCTCGTTGCCAACCTGCTGGCTGATCTCCACGTTTGCGCCGTCCATGGTGCCAAGTGTCAAAGCGCCGTTCAGCATAAACTTCATGTTGCCGGTGCCGGATGCTTCCTTGGAGGCCAGGCTGATCTGCTCCGAAAGATCACAGGCGGGGATCATCTTTTCGGCGGCGGTCACGTTATAGTTTTCCACAAACACGACCTGCAGCCAGGGGGCCACCAGCGGATCAGCGGCAATCACTTTGGACAGGGTCAGCAAAGCGTGGATGATATCCTTGGCGATGGTGTAAGCTGGGGCGGCCTTGGCACCAAAAATGCTCACCAGCGGCACAGCCGGGGTGTGACCCGCGCGAATCTCGAAATACTGATGGATGAGGTAGAGCAGGTTCAGCTGCTGACGCTTGTACTCATGCAGGCGCTTGGACTGGATATCGAACATGGCGGTGGGGTCAACCTTCACACCCTGGGTGTGCTCCAGCCAGTCAGCCAGGGCCTTTTTGTTGTCGGCCTTGACCTGGGAGAACTTTTGCAGCACATTGGCATCCTCGGCATAGGGCAGCAGTTTTTCCAGCTCGGCGGCATCCTTGCGGAAACCGGGGCCAATCAGGGATTCAATCTCTTTGACCAGTGTGGGGTCACATTCCAGCAGCCAGCGGCGGAAGGTGATGCCGTTGGTTTTGTTGTTGAACTTTTCCGGGTACAGCTTATAGAAGCCGTTCAGCTCGGATTCCTTCAAAATTTTGGTGTGCAGGGCGGCAACGCCGTTGGTGGAATGGGTAAAGTGGATGTCCATGTGGGCCATGTGCACGCGGTCGTCGGCGTCAATGATGGCAAGGCCGGTATCATTGGTGCGCTTTTTGGCGGCAGCATCCAGCTTTTCAATCACCGGCATCAGCTGGGGCACAACTTTGTCCAGATAGCTGCGCGGCCAGGTTTCCAGCGCTTCGGCCAGGATGGTGTGATTGGTGTAAGCGCAGGTGTCGGTTACGATCTTGACGGCTTCGTCAAACTTGATGCCCTTTTCGCCCAGCAGGCGGATCAGTTCGGGGATAACCATGCTGGGGTGGGTATCGTTAATCTGGATGGCGGCGTAATCGGCCAGGTCATGGTAGTTGCAGCCGCGGGCGGCGCATTCGGCCAAAATCAGCTGGGCACCGGCGCTGACCATCAGGTACTGCTGGTAGATGCGCAGCATGCGGCCTGCTTCGTCGGAATCGTCCGGGTACAGGAACAGGGTCAGGTTTTTGGCAATGGCGGTTTTATCGAACTGGATGCCGTCATGCACAATGCTTTCATCAATGGTGTCCAGGTCAAACAGGTTCAGGGTGTTGGTGCGGCCCTCGTAGCCGGTCACGGCCAGTTTGTACAGCCGGGCAGTGTAAGGTTTGCCTGCCAGGGTGACGGGGTAGGTGATATCGGTCTTTTCCGCCCAGGAATGTTCGTTCAGCCAGGGGTCCGGCAGTTCGTTCTGCAAGCCGTCGGCAAAGCTCTGGCGGAACAGGCCAAAGTGGTAACGCAGGCCGATGCCGTCGCCCGGCAGGTTCAGCGTTGCCAGAGAATCCAGGAAGCAGGCAGCCAAACGGCCCAAACCGCCGTTGCCAAGGCTCGGCTCCGGCTCGACTTCCTCGATGTCGGAAAGGCTCTTGCCTGCGGCAGCAAGGGCATCACGCACATCATCATACAAGCCGAGGTTGATGAGGTTGTTGGAAAGCAGTTTGCCGATCAAAAATTCAGCCGAGATATAATACAGCTTGCGACCGTTGACCGGGCGTACCTGTGCGGCGCTCTTGCTGCGCACAAGATCCAGCAGGGCAAGGTAAATTTCCTGGTCGGTGGATTCGACAAGGGGCTTGCCGATCAGCTTCTGTAAAGTTTCCGTCATGGTCTGCATAGCGGGTTCCTCCTAAAAAATGAATTTGCAGAGGCCAAGGCGTTGGTATCGCCTTTGGTTCAGGCCTCAAGTGGGGAAGCTTGCGGTGCGGCCCGCACTTCCTCTTGCTATATCCAGAATATCATACAAAATCGGTAAAATTCTTGTGCAATTCTGCCGGATTGTGGTACAATACAAGCATCAGGAATGCAAAAGGGGGCTACAACATGCCAAACCAGGAACGCTTGCGGGAAACCAAACACCATGGTGCGGTGCGGTTCCCTTTTAATATCTACCCCTGCACCATACCGGGGGACTTTTTGCAGGTGCCGTTGCACTGGCACGACAGTATGGAACTTGTCTATGTTAAAAAAGGCAGCGGAATCGTGCAGGTCGGTGTGAACGCTTACCCGGCGGAGCAGGGCGATATTTACATTTTTGCCCCCGGCACCCTCCACGCCCTGCACCAGCGCGGCCAGGCCGTGATGGAATACGAAAATATCATTTTTGAGCTGGAGCTGCTGGGTGGTGCGGATGATCTGTGCGCCGAGCGCTACCTTTTGCCGCTGCAAAGCGGCCGCATGGCTTTGCAGCCGCGCATCATCCCCGGCGAGGCGGGCTACCCCCAGGCGGCGGCCTGCCTGCAGGAAGCGGAGGAAGCCAACAAGGTAAAAAACGCCGGGTATGAGCTGGCCATCAAAGGGGCGCTGCTGCGGTTTTTGTCCATCCTGATTGGCCAGCACGGCACCTCGCTCCCGGCGGATACTACTGACACCCGCCGCCTGAAAACGGTCTTGCAGCTGATCGAAGCGGAATATGCTACCCCGCTGCGGATTGAGGACGCCGCCGAAGCCTGCGGGTGCAGCCAAAGCCATTTTATGCGCTGGTTCAAAAAAATGACCGGCCAGGGCTTTACCGCCTACCTGAACGACCACCGGCTGAACCTTGCCGCAGAACTGCTGCGCATTACTGACGCCACCGTGCTGGATATCGCAGGCCGGGTGGGGTTTGATAACCTTTCATACTTTAACCGCCTGTTCAAGCGCCGCTATGGCATGACCCCGCGGGAATACCGCAGCAAATAAAGCAGCAAAAACCAAACCCCGCCGCCCGGAATGTGCACAGCATCCGGGCGGCGGGGTTATATATTCTTATGGCAACACCGCACAATTCCCGCCTTGCGGCTTAAGCACCGCTCCGGCAGCTGTGGCACGGCATCTGCGTTGCCAAAATGCTCGATAAGACATCCAGTATTATCTGCGCTTTTGGCTTGGCATCTGCCGCACCTCGCTCGTCGTATCGGCACTTAGAATTATGCGGTATTGCCCTTATAGAAATGATAAAGTGGGCAATCCGGCAGGAAAGCGGTGTGGCCGGGCGGGGACCCTACAGGCAAAAGAAATAGCGACAAAAATTACTTCATCCAACGGATCTGCTGCTCTTTTACCAGCGGATAGCTGACAAGCTCGGTACCGTCCATGTCCTCTTTGTGCATATCCACAGCGGTGATCTGGCTGTTTTCATAGGTGGTGTAGTAATAAATGCCTTTGTCGGCATTGCAGCAGCTGGTGTACAGGGTAATCTCGTACTTACCGTTGTCCAGCTCGCAGCAGCCGCGCTGCTGTTCTACCGAGCCGAGAATATGGAAAAACTGGCTCACGCTTTCTGCTTCGCTTTCCCCGGAGCGGGAGTTGGCGCGCACGAAAGCCGCCCGTACAAACCGCGACTGAGACGAAAGATCCCCCGGCAGACCCATGGCCCCCATGCCGCGGCTGTAAGCGTTCAGCGGCAGGTTGGGTGCAAAGTGGTTGCCGGTTGCCTTTGGGGAAAGCTGCATATAATTATTCAAAGCAAACAGCTGCATGGGGAACGGAGGGTTGTTGGTCAGCACACCGGCGGGGTTATCATATACATGCAGGCCGTCTTTGGTAGATTCCAGCGTGATGCACTCATGATGATCGGCAATCATCCAGTGCAGGCTGGCAACGGGCAGCCCTTCGCAGAACGGGGTATCCACCAGGTTCATGCGGTCCAGCAGGGTGCGGGCATCCTGTACGGTAGCGCAGCGGCCCAGCAACCAGGGGATCAGCTCAAACTGGGCAACATTATCTTTGCCGGGTTCATCTTTGCAATACCAGGCGTTGCCCACAAAGTTCAGCCCGGCAATGCATAGCCCTTTTTCGTTGATGGCATCGTAATACAGGGGATAGTTATTCTGCACGCAGGCCATGCCCAAAATGGCATAGTGCTGGTCCAGCACGCCAAGGCCGTTCAGCTGGAACGGATAGTGCCGCGGGGTAAAGGTGACGGTCTCGCCGTAACCGAATTCATAGTCCAGGTTGCGGCCAAAATAAAAATCTTTGGTCTGGTACGTTGCAGCAGTGCACATACAAATAAGCCCTCCGGTCGTATCGTAAATGATGTCTTTAACGTTATTATACCACGGCGCAGCGCTGCTATCGAGAAGATTTTGTGAACTTTTGAAATTTTGTACCAAATAAAAAATCCCGCAGCCCTGCTTTGTAAACAGGTCCTGCGGGAGAAAAGTGGATTTACACCAGCTTGCGCACCAGTGCAAAATCAAAAAAGTCCGTATAAAAAGTGCGGCAGCGCAGCACCGGGCGGCACAGGCGGGAATAGCAGGTTTCGCTCAATTCCAACAGGGCCTGATCACGCTGCAGGGCCAGGGCATGGCGCACGGCGGGGTCCCCCATGGCGGCGCGTAGATGGGTAATGGTGCTGGAAACCTGAATTCCGCACGCTTCATCCAGAATATTGAAAATGGGGCGGGTGAAGTCAATGCCATCGGTGCGGGTGGTGCCGAACAGCGAGCATGGCACGATATCGGTAGAAAATAATACTGGGGTGTTATCCGCCAGCACCCGGCGGCAGATGTAATAAACCGGGGTATCCAGGCTGATGTTCAGTGCCTGGGCTGCATCGGCATCTGCCGTGTGGCGCGATACCCGCAGATCATCGCTGTTGGGCTGCATGCCGCGCGCCCGGATCATTTGGGTGAATTCAAACTTCTGGTCCATGCGGCGGGCCAGGTTGACCACATCGCGGTTGATCACGGTGCCAATGCCGCGCACGCGCTCAATGTAACCGGCACGTTCCAGTTCACTCAGTGCATCGCGCACAACGGTACGGCTTACGTTCAGCCGGTTGGCCAGCTCCAGCTCGGGCGGCAGATGGTCGGTATCCTGCCAAATGCCGTTGCGCAGCTGCTCCAGCAGCTCGGCCACAACCTGGTTAGAAATCAATACGCCGCCCAGGCGGGGGGCGCTGTCGGGGTGTTTGGTTGCCATAATCGGGTTCCTACTTTCCTGTGCGTGCCGGTGCAGGCCGCAAAAGTCGTACTCTTATTATAGCATACCCCAAAGCCAAAAACCAAGTGTTTTATAAAAAAGCAGGCAAATAAAAGGCGTGGTGTGATGTGGTGCGTTCCTTGGTTCAGTCCGCTTTGCCTTCTTCATGCGCATAGCGGCACACATCCCGCAGGCAGCAGCGCTCACAATACGGTGTGGTGCGTGCGGTGCACACAGCGCGGCCATGGTCCACCAGCCGGTGGCAGAAATCACTGCCCTCCTGCGGGGGAATGATCTTCCACAGCGCCATTTCCACCTTTTTGGGTTCCTTGATGTTATCTACCAGCCCAATGCGGTTGCACAGCCGGATGCAGTGGGTGTCCGTTACAATGGCGGGCTTGCCGAACACATCGCCCATGATCAGGTTGGCACTTTTGCGGCCAACGCCGGGCAGTTCCAGCAGGGCGTCAAAATCATCGGGCACGTTGCAGTCATACTTGTCGCGCAGCATCCGCATACAGGCGCTGATATCCCGCGCCTTGCTGCGCCCCAGTCCGCAGGGCCGCACGATCTCTTCAATTTCCTCCGGCTCCGCGGCGGCCAAAGCGGCCACATTCGGGTATTTGGCAAACAGATCCTGCACCACAACGTTCACGCGGGCATCGGTGCACTGTGCGGCAAGGCGCACTTCCACTAGCAGCTGCCAGGCGTGCTCGTAATCCAGCGTACAGTCCGAAAGCGGGTATTCTTTTTTCAGCCGCTCAATGCAAATGGCGGCCAGCTGTTTTTTATCATGAATCTCCATGGGGGTCACACTCTCTTTTATCACTTCCCGGCGCGCGGGCCGGCGGGGCTTACGGCTTGATTCTACCACGGATAGCGTTTATAATGCAAGTAGCATGGTGCCGCCCTCTAATGCTGCGAAGCTTCAAAAGAGGGGCCGCTTCCCCTTGCTCCCTCACAAAAACCTACCTTCTCATGCCGGGGCGGCACGCGAACATAATTTTTTGCTCACAAGGGATTTTGAGCGTCGGTGCATGTCTGCCGCTTAGAATATATTTCCTTATATATAAAGGTAACATAAAGGAGTACCCCCATGAAGGAACCGCTTGCCCAACGCCTGCGCCCGCGCACTTTGAATGAAGTGTGCGGCCAGCGCCATCTCCTGGCCCCCGGCCAGGTGTTCCGCCGCACCATTGACAGAGGCGTGATCCCCAATATGATTTTTTACGGCCCGTCCGGCGTAGGCAAAACCACCGTGGCCAGCATTATTGCGGCCAACAGCGGTATGCGGCTGTATAAATTGAACGGTACTACCGCTTCCACCAGCGATATCAAAAGCGTATTGGGCGATATTGGCACCCTGCATGCCGCCAACGGAATTCTGCTCTATCTGGATGAGATCCAGTATTTCAACAAGCGCCAGCAGCAAAGCCTGTTGGAATGCGTGGAGCAGGGAACCGTGACGCTGATTGCCTCCACGACCGAGAACCCATACTTTTATGTATATAACGCGCTGTTATCCCGCTGCACAGTGTTCGAGTTCAAATCCCTGACGGCAGAGGATATTGCCGAAGGCGTGAAACACGCCGCCCAGCGCCTGGGCGAAAGTGACGGTACGCCGGTCAACATCCCGGTGGATGCGCTGGAATACCTGGCCCAAAGCGCGGGCGGCGATATGCGCAAGGCGCTGGGCAACCTGGAATTTGCCGTCAACGCAGCCCCCGTGCAGGATGGCACGCGGCTGGTTACGCTGGAAATGGTCACGCAGGTGGCCCAGCGTACCGCCATGCGATACGATAAAGAGGGCGATGACCATTATGATATTGTTTCGGCCTATCAGAAGTCGATGCGCGGGTCGGACCCGGATGCAGCGCTGCACTATCTGGCCCGGCTGCTGGAAGCGGGGGACCTGCCCAGCGCCTGCCGCCGGTTGATGGTGTGCGCCTGCGAGGATGTTGGCCTTGCTTACCCGCAGATCATCCCGATCGTAAAAGCGGCTGTGGATGCTGCCAACATGCTGGGCCTGCCGGAAGCGCGCATTCCGTTGGCGGACGCGGTAATTTTGGTGGCGACCAGCCCCAAATCCAACACGGGCGAAGCCGCCATTGACCGTGCGCTGGCAGATGTGCGGGCAGGCCGCAGCGGGCCGATCCCGCGGCAGCTACAAAATAAGCATTATGATGGCGCCGATGCCGCAGTAAAAGGCCAGCATTATCAGTACGCACACGACTTTGCCAACCATTGGGTGGACCAGCAGTACCTGCCGGATGCCATCCGGGACCGCCAGTATTACCAGTTTGGCGATAACAAAAACGAGCAGGCCGCCGCCGCTTACTGGCAGCGCATCAAGGGTGATAAGTTCAAAAAATGAACTATCATTGCGCGCAATAAAAACCATAATAACCTATATCAAAATAGGAATATAAAAATATTTTTTTGATGAAAATATTTTATGGGAATTGAACAAAAAAGAAAAAACAGTGTCAAAAATTAAATCATCTCCTGAATGACAAAAGAAAAATGCCGAGATAATCAGAAAAGGCAACATTATTACAGTCAATTCCTGTTAGCTTGAAAGAAAATATCAAGAACTTTTTCGAAAAAACGTCACATTTTAATGTATTGACAATCTTTAATATCATTTGATATGATAGGGTACAGGAATCATGTATACAATGTGAAGTGGAAAATATTTCGAGTTCTTTCCTCTGCATTGTATGAGAAGGAGATTTTTAGTATGCGCTATTCTCATCAACGTGAACTGATTTTGCGGGAGGTACTTTCGCGCAGCGATTATCCAACCGCGGAGCAGATCTGTACGTCTCTGCGGGCAGTGTGCCCGCGGCTGAGCCTTGGCACCGTTTACCGCGACCTGAATACGTTGGTTGATATTGGCAAAGTGCGGCGTGTTTCCATCCCCGGCGAAGCAGACCGTTTTGAGGGCCCGCAGGAGGATCATCAGCAGTTGTATTGCCGCAGCTGCCAAAAAGTAAAAAGCATCCATATTTCGGATGCGAAGCTCAAAGCCCTGATTGATGCCTGCCCCGATATTGTGCCGGAAGATTACAGCCTGACTGTGTTTGGCCTGTGCGATGAATGCGCCGTCAAAGCGGCCCAGGAAACCGAGGAATTGTAAGGAGACAGCCTGCCCGATGTTCACCGTTCAGGCGGGCTGTTTTGGCATTTGTGGGGTGAATTTTGTGCAAAACAGCGTTGTTGTGCGCTGTTCTGCGCGGTAAACTGTGGTACACTATTTATAGAATAGTGTATGTGCTGCCCTGTGCGGTGCGGCCAGACCAAAACAGCGGAGGTAAGACCTATGCCCCAACTGCAGTGTGAAGAAATTCGTTTCCCGTCTGCCGATGGTGTTCATACCGTGGCGGCCAGCATGTATACCATGCCGGGGGTGCCGGTGCGCGCCGTGCTGCAGCTCAGCCACGGCATGTGCGAGTATGTACAGCGCTACCGCCCCATGGCGCAGTGGTATGCCCAACGCGGCATAGCTCTGGCCGGCAACGACCACCTGGGTCACGGCGGTACCGCAAACAAAGGGGAGCACGGCCATTATGGCGAGCCCCGCGGCCGTTACCACCTGCTGAACGACCTGCACACGATGAACGGCATCATCCACCAAAAGTTCCCTGGCGTGCCGGTATTTTTGTATGGCCACAGCATGGGCAGCTTTTACGCCCGCTGGTATGCCGAAACCTGGCCGGAAAGCATCTCCGGCGCTATTTTCAGCGGCACGGCGGGTCCGCACATCCGCAACCAGGCGGGCTGGGCGGTTGCCGCGCTGACCGCAGCTGTGCGCGGGCCAAAATATGTTTCCAAAACGCTGGTCAAGCTGAATATGGGGGCCTATTGCAACCGCATTCCGGATGCTGTTTCGCCCAATGCCTGGATCAGCCGTGACCCGGAAGTGGTAAAGGCATACGATGCAGACACGCTGTGCACCTTCCCATTTACCGCGGCGACCTACCGCGAAATGCTGGCCACCCTGTGCCATGTCAGCAGCCGCAAATGGGCACAGAATATCCGCAAGGATCTGCCGGTGCTGCTGATTGCCGGAACGGCGGACCCTGTTGGTGATTACGGCGCGGGTGTGCGCAAAGTGTGGGCCATGCTGGGGGATGCCGGTGTACAGGACCTGAGCTGCGAAATCTGGCACGATGCCCGCCATGAGCTGCACAACGAAACCAACCGCGAAGAAGTGTTTGATTATGTGTACGGCTGGCTGATGGATCGCCTGCCGGAAGATGAGAGCCAATAAATAATGATACACGGTATTCTGTAGGGAACGGTCTTGACCGTTCCGATACATTGGGGCATATGCGATAATGGAAATTGCATCGCTCCACAAATAATATGTTCGTTAGTTGCACATTTTTAATGGACCATATGGGCATGGGGCAGCGGGATGAGGTCATCCCGCCCTGTCGGCGATTTTATTGTTTATCGCGCTTTTTGAAGCGCTGACACGAATATACTTTATTATTTATTGCAAATAAAAACTTAAGGCCCGATGCAAGCGCATCGGGCCTTAAAACATATTACACCCTAAATAGAAATCATAGGCTGAAAACGTACCGGGGCGATGCCGGGCTGCTGCAATGCTCGGCAGGCGGGGGGATGGAATGCCCGCGGTTTTAGTGCCCACTCAAAAAGTCCAGCAAATCCCAGCCTTCGCCGCCGGTCTGGCGGTACAGCTCGGTGTAGCCGCAGTTGCAGCAGCTGATGGTGACGAACTTTTTGTTCTGGATGTCAAACATTTTGGCGAAGTTCCCGCCGGTGGCCTGCAGCCGGTCCGATTCATACTGCTGGCAGCCGCATTTGGGGCAGATGTATTGGTGCTTTTCCATAATGGATTCCTCCGTATTGTAAGGCTGGGTCAAACGTGGCTCAGCCAGTCGGCCAGCGGCAGGCAAAGCAGGTTGGGGGTAACTTTTGCCGCGGCGCGGTGCAGCGTGCACACCAGCCCCGGTGTGCTGACGCGCAGGTTCAGCGCGCTGTCCCGCAGGGCGCGGCGCACAACATCCTGGCTGCGGCTGGCCAGCGGATAATGGCGGAAGCCATGCCCGCCTTTTTCCGCAATGCCAATGAACTCGGTATCCTTGACCCAGTAGGGGCATACCGCAGTAACATGGATGCCCGCAGGGGAAAGCTCGTAATGCAGCGTCTGGGTGTAGCTGAGCAGGAACGCCTTGGTGGCGGCGTATACGTTCAGCCCCGGAATGGGCTGGAACCCCGCGGTGGAGCAAATCTCCAGTACCTGACTGCCTGGGTGCAGATAGGGAAACGCCGCATCGGTCACATCCACGGCAGCGCGGCAGTTCAGGTCGATCATGGCGTCGTTGTCTTTGGCGGGAATATCCACCGTCGGACCCATGCGCCCCATGCCTGCCGCATTGACCAAAATGCGGATGTCCGGCAGTTCATCCTGCAGGGTGTTGCGCAGGTACTCCATATCGCCCGGGCGGGTCAGGTCAAGCGCCAGCACCCGGATGGGCACCGCGCTGATGGATTGCAGCGCTTCCAGCCGGTCACGGCGGCGGGCGATGGCCCAAATTTCTTCCACTTTGCCCTGCTCCGCAATCTGGCGCACAAACTCGCGCCCCAAACCGCTGGAAGCACCGGTCACCAATGCAATTTTCATGGCAGTTATCCTCAATCGCAGGGCAGGTTGGGTCTGTCCTGGTCGCCGTCAGCCTTGAAAAGAACAAAGCCGTCCGGCTGGTTGGTAAAGTAATAATACTCGGTGTTCTGCCGCAGCGGCGGGGTCAGATAGTTGGGGATGATGACCCCATCGTCCTCGCGCCGCTCCGTCAGCCCGGCGGCGGCCCATACGGCGGCAGGAATACCGGCGTTGTAACAATCCAGATATTCCGCGCCCGCATCGTGCAGCAGCTTGTCCAGTGTGCCGCCAATGCGGGGCAGAACAGCATCATCGCCGATAAAATCCACCAGCCGCACCACCGGTACGCAGCCGGTTTCGGCAGCTGTGATGGTGCGGGTGATCGCGTAAGCCAGCAGGGCACCGGCTTCCTGCACTGCCCACACATCATAGCTCTGGTGCGGGTAGGCAAAGTACCGGCGCTGCAAGTACCAGAGATCTTTATGCGGCGTGTGGCTGCTGTGGGGCAGGCCAAGCGCGGCCAGCGCAGCGGCATCCGGCACACGGGTCAGCGGCAGGTCATCCTGTACCGGCAAGGGAGCAGAATTTGGACCCGGCACCGCCAGCTGCCAGCCCTTTGTATCGGGTGCTCCAAGGCGGTAATAATGCGGCAGGCGCTCGGCCTGCCAGCCCAAAAAGTGGTACAGCACACAGGTGTTGGCGCGGATGTTGTTGCAGGCAACCACGCGGGCATTCAAAAGCCCGGACAGGGCGTCCATCAGCTCCAGCCCCACGCCATTATGGCCCTTTGCGGCAACCCAAACTGAAACCCAGATGTCCGGCGTTTCGCTCTGGTTGGCCAGAATGTACCCGGCGGCGCACAGAATTTCGCCGTCCTGCTCCGCCAGTGCAAACTGCGGGGCGGCACCGGGCGTGTGGGCATAATAGAACTGGTAAAAATCGGCCCGGTTGATCAGCGGCAGGCGCATGTCAAAATTCTGGTTGATAAAGTCCGCAATGCGGGCATCCTCGCCGGGGCGGGCTAAACGCAGCACAAGGTCAGACAATGGCGGAACCTCCCGTGACCGGCAGGGTAACGCCGGTGATAAAGCGGGCTTCCTCGCTCAACAGGAACGCCATGGCCGGGGCAACATCCTCCGGCGTGGCGTTGCGGCCCATTGGGTTGTCTGCCGCTGCGGCCTGCACGATCAGGTCCGGCGTATCCTTCAAAAAGTGGGTCTCCATCATGCTGGGGGCCACGCAGTTTACCGTTATGCCAAAGCGGGCGTACTCCATAGCCAGGCTTTTCACCAGCCCGCCGATAGCGCTCTTGTTCATTACATAGGCAGCTGTGTTTTTGGGCGGGCAGCCAATGGTGTAGCTGGTCTGGATAAACAACACCCGGCCAAACTTCGCCTTACTCATGGCGGGCAACACCGCCTTGCACAGCTTGACGGCGGAATGTACCTGAATCTCCCAGTCCTTCTGGAACCGGGCTTCATCAAACGCTTTGAACTTGGCGTTCACCACCGGCAGGGCCGGCAGGTGTACAAAATGGGTGGGGCAGGGCAAATCTTTGCCAAAGCGGGCGCACAGGGCATCCACCGCTTCGGGGCTGGAAAGGTCCGCGTCAAAGGTAACAATGCGGCCGGGGAATTGCTGCACTAAGGCATCCAGCCGGGCCAGATCGCCGCAGCCCTGTGCCAGAATGGTGCGGTCCTCGCTGGGAGCTTCGGTCAGCAGGCGGCGAATCAGTGCGGCGCCCACATCGCTGGTGGCGCCGGTGATGAGATATGTATATGCCATGGAAGTTACCCTCACTTTTATTTGGCCAGCCCGGCTTTGATGATGCCGCGCGTGACCCGTTTGCCGTCCTGGTTGGTGATAACAGCCTTGATCTCCGCTTCAGCCACGGCTTCACTCACGTTTACCACGGTGCCGGTAATGGTCAAAGTATCCCCAATGAAAACCGGCTTGGCGAACTTGCACTCCACGCCGTGCAGCAGGCAGTGTTCGCCCGGCAGGTAAACGCCCGCCAGGGTGGAGAAAAAGCTGGCACCCAGCATGCCGTATACCACGCGGCCGGGGTAGCCGCGCTTTTGGGCGTATTCGGCATCCATGTGGATGGGGGAAACATCCCCGGTGATGGCTTCAAACCGGGCCATCATCTCTTCCGTTACGGTAACGGTAAAGCTTTCGCTCAGGCCGGGGGTCATCTCGGCCAGTGTGTAGTGGTTCATCTTAACCCACCATGCGGGCAACCAGGTCCAGCAGGTCGCCAACGTTTTTCAGGTTGCGCACATCGGCCAGCTTGAATTTGATGTTGAACTTTTTCTCGATGGCGGTCAGCAGGTTGATCTGCTCCAGGCTGTCCCAATCCTCAATGTCATCAGCGCAGGTGGCGCGGGTGATTTCCAGAGTATCATCGTCAAAATTATCGCGGAAAATTTCCTGTACAGCTTCCAGAATTGCCTGTTCGGTCATAGTTAGAACACTCCTTACAAAAATAAACACATTATATAATGACAGCAATCATTCAAGATGGCGGCTTGCCGCAGGGGACACTACCACATCTTATTAAATAGAAGTGTACCATAAAATGCCCGGCAACACAAGCGCAGACAGGGTAAAAGAGGGCTACAGGCCGTAATCTTCCAGTTTTTGCTGCAATTCGGCTTCGGTATAAATGCTCACGCCCTGCTGCAATGCCAGGCAGTCCGGCTCCGGCAACAGGCGGGTGTATACATCGTACTGCGCCAGGGGACCGGTGCCGTCCGGGGTATACAGGGCCAGCCGCCCGGCGTTATCTTTTAACAAGTATTGCGCCTGCGGCTGTTGTTTTTGCACCGGAACAAAAAACACTGTTACGGCTGCGGCAATGCACAGCAGCGCCAGCATGGCCAGCCCCAGCAGGTAGCGGCGATAGCCCCGCGGCAGTTGGTAACGCATGGGCAAAAACCTCCCTCTATTTTGTGGTATTCGCAAATTTCACAAATCAAATAGTACGCTCCTGCAAGCAGTATGCCCGGTTTGGCGGCACCCAAACCGTAAAAAAGTGAAAATTGTCTGCCTGCTACTGTACTTTTGGCAATACTTTGTGATATAATTCATTCTATGGCTTTATGCCCATCTGCGTGACCGCGCTGTGCGGCCGCGTATCAGTGCAGGCGCAGGCAGGCTTCGCGCCTGCCGCAATTATCCCAAAGGAGGCGGTCCCCATAGACCCCAAACAGGAACGGCACATTTCCATGCAAAGTGCAAAAAGCCCGGAAACAGCCGCAACTTCCGCCCAAAAGAAAAACGGAAAAAAGAAAAAAAATAAGCCGCGCTGCAGTATATTCGGCACCATCATGCGGTTCATTGGCTGCCTGCTGTGCGTTTGCGTCATGGCGGCCAGCGCCGGTGCGGTGCTGCTTTCGCTGTATGTGGTGCAGGTGACCGAGGACCCGGACGGCAAACTGGACCTGGATGAGCAGAAGCTCAAACAGACCTCCATTGTGTATGACCGTGACGGCAACGAGGTGAACACCTTTGCTGGCGAAAATAACCGCATCTGGCGCGATATTTCGGCCATGCCGGAAAACCTGCAGAATGCGGTCATCGCCGTTGAGGATAAGGATTTTCGCAGCGAGCCCGGCATCAACGTCAAGCGCACCATTGCCGCTGCCCTGAACGAGTTTACCGGAAACGCGCTGCTTGGCTCCAAGCAGGGCGCTTCCACGCTGGAGCAGCAGCTGGTCAAAAACCTGACCGGTGATAGTGAACAGGACATTCTGCGTAAGGTGCGCGAGATTTTCCGCGCGTTGGGCCTTTGCAACCGCTACAGCAAGGAAACCATCCTGGAAGCTTACCTCAATACCATCCCGCTGACCGGCACTATCTATGGCATGGAAGCCGGCGCGCAGGAGTATTTTGGCAAGAGCGTGGAGGAATTGAGCCTGGCCGAATGCGCCGAGCTGGCTTCCATCACCAAGAATCCCAAGAGCTTTAACCCGGCTACCAACCCGGAAAATCTGCTCAAGCGCCGCAACCATGTTCTGGCTTTGATGCGCAACCAGGGGTATATTACCGATGAAGAGTGCGCTGCTGCACAGGCGGAACCCATCACCCTGGCCGAGAGCAAATCGGCCACCGAAAAGGTCACCCGTACTTCCCGCAACTCTTATTTTGACGACGCTTTGTTTGCGGATGTCACCCAGGCAATCATGGAGCAGGAAAGCTGCACCCGTGCCGAAGCACAGGATAAGATCTTCTCCGATGGCCTGCGCATCTACTCTACCCTGGACCAGAAAGCACAGTCTTCCATGGAGCAGGTCATGCTGAACGAGGACACCGGCGACGGCGAGCTGTTCCCGGCCCTGTGGCACGAGGAAGAGGTTTCTTCCGGTATCCCGGCGGACAGCGAGATTACCTATGACGAGAGCGGCCTGCCGCTGAACCCGGACGGCTCTTCTGTGTTCACGGACGATGATGTGCCGGTCTATGCCGATAAGGAAAACACCACCCTGAAAACCAGCAAGGATGACAACGGCAACCTGATCTTCTATGAAAGCGTGCGCACCCAGGCGGCTATGGCGTCCATCAGCATGGAGGATGGCCACCGCGGCGAGATCGTTGCCCTGGTTGGCGGCCTGGGCGAAAAGAAAGTAGACCGCGGCACCAACCGCGCCACGCTGCCCCACCAGACCGGTTCCACCATGAAACCCATTGCTGCTTATTGCCTGGCAGTGGACAGCAAGATCATCAACTATTCTTCGCCCATGGCGGATACGCCGTATTACCTCAAGAGCGACCATCAGGTGCTGGATACCGACCGCTGCCTGAAGCTTGGCCTTTCTACTGACAAGTATAATGCAGTCAACCAGTCCCGCGATGATGTGTGGCGCGACTGGCCCACCAACTATGGCGGCGCAGGCGGCGATGGTGCCACTATGCTGGTGTATGATGCACTGCGCCGCTCTTACAACACCATTGCGGTCTGGATCGGTTCCTATGTCGGTGCGGAAGAGCTGTTCAGCTTTGCGCATGATACCCTCAACTGCACCTATCTGGATCCCGAACATGACGTTGACCTGGCGCCTCTGGTGCTGGGCTCCCAGAGCCAGGGCCTGACGGTTGTGGAGCTGGCTGGCGCTTACTCCATTTTCAATGACGGCAAGTTTACCACCCCGCACTACTGGACCGAGATCTATGACTCGGACGGCAACCTGTACCTGGATAACAGCAAGCGCGTTACCACCGTGCAGGCCATTGACCCTGCAGCCGCTACCATCATGAACCGTCTGCTGAGCAACGTGTGGAAAAAGCCCGGTACGGCAAACGGCATGAAGCCGGAAACCGAGGGCATTGATACCATCGGCAAGACCGGTACGACCAGCGACTTTAAGGACTATACCTTCGCCGGTGTTTCCCCATACTATTCCACCGCTGTGTGGTGGGGCTATGATAAGCCTTACAACATGTGGGGTGTGGATGGCACCCTGGGCAACAACGGTAAACCGACCCAGCGCGCCTTTAAGCGGTATATGGAAGCTGCCCAGGCCGATAAGCCTGCCAAGGACTTCTATTATGATGACTCCGTTGTGCAGAAGCAGTTCAGCACCTCCACCGGTGCGATCGTATCCGGCGGCGGTGAGACCGGCTACTATACCGAGGACAACCTGCCGGATGACAGCTACGCCACTCTGACTGACCCCAGCGTGAACACGCTGGACCCGGCGGCAGGCTGATCGCGTAAAGTTCCAATAGTCTGAAAATTCAATAAGCCAGATCGGGCACAGCAGTTTACAAAGCTGCTGTGCCCGTTTGTTGTATTGGAATGGAGGACATGCTATAATGGCAGCAGCGAGAACCATGCGAGTGAGGAGAAAATGCACGGCCCTTTTGCGGCCTTAATAAGGCAGGCAGAAGCGTATCAAATGTACGTGCACGAATGAAAGACATACTTCCACCGCATAAAAACAGATAAAAGCACGGGAAGATTCCACCGCACCAATAGGCCAGTTGTGCATCATGCTCAAATACACAACATTTTTTCTAAAATGCTTGCAAGCCGCGCACACTTGTGGTATGATTATCCCCGTTGTGAATACACATGTACATAGGAGGGAAACAACATGGGCGAGCGCCGTTTTTTGTTGGTAGATAGCTCCGCTTTGCCGGATGTGTTCCTTAAGGTACTGCAGGCCAAGGAGCTTCTGGCTTCCGGCAGCGTGAGCAATATTTCCACGGCAGCGCGTCAGGCGGGCATTTCCCGCAGTGCGTTCTATAAATACAAGGACTATGTGTTTGACGCCGAAACCGGCCGCGAGGCCATTACCGTGATCGCCACCCTGCTGGACAAAACCGGCGCTTTGCAAAGCCTGCTTTCCGGTATTTCGGCAGCGGGTGCATCGGTTGTTACCATCACCCAGTCCCGGCCGGAAAATGGTACCGCGCAGGTGGAAGTTACCGTGCGCACCGGAACCATGCAGATGACCGTTGAGGAAATGCTGACCCGGCTGGCCCGTCAGTCGTTTGTGGTGGAAGTGCACCGCGGAACCTGAAAGTGAACACACGCCGCCAAGGCGCACAGAGCGGAATACCGGATGCGGGCAGCCGCATAAGGAACAAGGGGAGTATAGTATGGCTAAGATTGCAATCATGGGATTCGGCACCGTTGGCAGCGGTGTGCTGGAAGTCTGCCGCCGCAACGCCGCATCCATTGCCCGCCGCGCGGGTGAGCCGGTGGAGGTCAAGTACATCCTGGATGTGCGTGATTTTTCTGATTCTCCGGACGCGGCGCTGTTTGTGAAAGATATCAACGTGATCCTGAACGATCCGGAAGTCAAGGTCGTTGTGGAAACCATCGGCGGCACCCGCTTTGCTTATCCGTATGTACGCCAGTGCCTGGAAAGCGGCCGCAGCGTGTGTACCTCCAACAAGGAGATGGTTGCCACCTATGGCGCAGAGCTGCTGGCTCTTGCACGGGAGCATAAAGCAGCGTTCCTGTTTGAAGCCAGCGTGGGTGGCGGTACCCCCATCATTACTCCCATGCACCAGTGCCTTGCTGCAAACCAGATCAGCCAGATCCAGGGCATTGTGAACGGAACCACCAACTTTATGCTGACCAAGATGAAGCGCGAAAACATGGGCTTTGATGCCGCACTGAAAATTGCCCAGCAGCTGGGCTATGCCGAAAGCAAGGATCCCGGTGACGATGTGGATGGCCGTGATGCCTGCCGCAAGATCGCCATCCTGAGCAGCCTGGCCTGCGGGCATCATGTTTACCCGGATAACATTCCCGCCCGCGGCATCCGCGATGTGGCCGTTGAGGATGTAAAAGCTGCCGAGCAGCTGGACTGCGCCATCAAGCTGATCGCCTGGTACCATGAAAACCCTGAAGGCGCAGCCGATGCGTTCAGCGCCGGTGTGGAGCCGATGCTGGTGCCGGAGTCCAACCAGCTGGCGGGCGTGAACGATGTGTTTAACGCTGTGCTGATGCAGGGTGATATGCTGGGCGATGTTGTGTTCTATGGCAAGGGCGCCGGCAAGCTGCCCACCGCCAGCGCCGTTGTGGCCGATGTGATCGATGCCCTGAAGGACGGCAGCAAGATCCATGACAGTCTGTTCTGGAAGCCCGCCGAAAAGCTGGATCACCAGCTGATGGATACCGCCAAGTATTCTTATTACATCCGCACCGCGGGCGTGCCCGCCGCCGCGCTGCCCAATGTGGCCGGTCCCGGCAAGCTGGTGTTTGACTATGGCGATTCTGCCGCGTACCTGATCGAAGCTGCCACGGCTGCGGACTTGGAGGCTGTGGCAGCCAAGCTGAAAGTTCTGGGCGGCCGCCTGGCGCTTGTGCTGAAAAAGCTGCCGGAATAAGCCCCGGCAGGGAAGGGAGCACATAACATGATTACCGTAACTGTACCGGCAACCAGCGCCAATGTCGGCGCCGGGTTTGACAGTCTTGGCCTTGCGCTTTCCATGCACAACGTGTTTACCTTTGAGGAATGTGACCGCATCCGCATTTCTTCGGTGGATGGCACCCATGTGCCGACCGGGGCAAACAACCTGGTCTACCGCAGCGCCCGCGCTGTGTATGACCAGCTGGGCATTCCGCTGCGCGGCCTGCGCATTACCCAGCGCAATGATATTCCCATGGCGCGCGGCCTGGGTTCCAGCTCTGCCTGCATTGTGGCGGGCATTTTGGGTGCCAACGCTTTGCTGGGCAACAAGCTGACCAGCCGCCAGATGCTGACCCTTGCCACCGCCATTGAGGGCCACCCCGATAACGTGGCCCCCGCCATGCTGGGCGGCTTTGTTACCAGTGTGTATGACGAAGGCCAGGTTTACAGCGTAAAAAAGAACATCGATGAACAGCTGGCATTTGCCGCTTTTGTACCGGATTTCCGCCTGCTGACCTCCAAGGCGCGCGCCGCACTGCCGGATATGGTCAGCCATAAGGACGCCGTGTATAATCTGTCCCGCGCCGCGCTGGCTACCGCCGCGTTCTGCGATGGCGATTACAGCCTGCTTGGCGTGGCAACCAAGGATTCCCTGCACCAGAAATACCGCCTGCCCCTGATCGACGGCGGGGACGAAATGTTTGAACTGGCGCAGGACCTGGGTGCGCTGGCTGTTTATATTTCTGGCGCGGGTCCCACCATTATGGCGGTTGTCCCGCGTGACGATCAGGAATTCTTTGCCCGCGCGCAGGAAGCTCTGCCGCAGAGCGAAAAGCTAAAGCATTTTACCGTTTACCGCCTGCTGCCCGATAACACAGGCGCAACGGTGAAATAAGGGAACAGGGAGGAAGAGGTCTTTATGGGTCTTATCGTACAAAAGTTCGGCGGTACCTCGGTCAAGGATCGTGACCGCATCTTTAATGTTGCGCGCATTGTGGCCAACACCCGCAACCAGGGCAACGATGTTGTTGTTGTTGTTTCTGCCCAGGGGGATACCACCGATGACTTGATTACCAAAGCGGCCGAGATCACCAGTGATCCGTCCCACCGCGAAATGGATATGCTGCTGGCCACCGGCGAGCAGATTTCCATCTCGCTGCTGGCCATGGCGCTGCAGGAAATCGGTGTTCCGTCCGTCAGCCTGACCGGCTGGCAGGCCGGCTTCAACACCGACCGCGCTTACACCAAAGCCCGCATTAAGCGCCTGAACACCGAGCGTGTGGAAAGTGAGCTGGCCCGCAACCGCGTGGTAGTTGTAGCTGGTTTCCAGGGACTGAACCGTTCGGATGATATCACCACCCTGGGCCGCGGCGGCAGCGATACTTCCGCCGTTGCCTTGGCAGCCGCTCTGCATGCAGACCGCTGCCAGATCTATACCGATGTGGAAGGTGTGTATACTGCCGACCCGCGCAAGATTCCCAAGGCTACCCGCCTGAAGGAGATCACCTTTGACGAGATGCTGGAACTGGCATCCCTGGGTGCACAGGTGCTCAACAACCGCAGTGTAGAACTTGCCAAAAAGTATGGCGTCGAGCTGGAAGTTCTGTCCAGCATCAATCCGGTGCCCGGCACCGTTGTTAAGGAGGAAACCAAAGTGGAAGGTATGCTGATCAAAGGCGTTGCAAAAGATGAGGACGTCGCTGTTGTTTCGATCCTGGAAGTTCCCGATGTGCCGGGTATGTCCTTCAAGGTGTTCAGCCTGCTGGCACAGAAAAACATCAACGTGGATATCATTCTGCAGTCTTCCGGCAGCGCTGGCTGCAAGGATGTGATCTTTACCTGCTCCAAGGGCGAAGCTGAAACCGCTCGTGCAGTGCTGGAATCCAACAAGACCCGCTTTGGCACTGATAAGATCACCGTCAACAATGACTGCGCCAAGGTCAGCATTGTCGGTGCCGGTATGCAGAGCCACCCTGGCACGGCTTCCACCATGTTTGAAGCTCTCTACAGCCAGAACATCAACATCCATATGATCTCTACCAGCGAGATCAAGATCAGCGTGATCATTGATAAAGCCGATGCTGACCGTGCTGTTGCCGCCATCCATGATGCTTTCATCCAGTAAGCGGTAATATCCATCTGGTGTAAAAAGTTTACAAGTTTCAGCCCCTGCCGCCCGGCGGGGGCTGTTGCCATATCCGGTACGGAATGGTATAATCAAACGCACAGCCGGGTGGGAATCATTCCCGCAAGCCCGGTTGTGCCCAATGTATTCTGCTGCAAAGGAGGTAACATATGGAATATATGGACGAAACCACCCTTGCCCACAAACACACCAGCCCGTGGCTGATTGCGTTCCGGATCATTTTTACCATTGCGCTGGTCTGGTGCATTCTGTTTATCTTTCATAACTCGCTGGAAACCAGCTCCATCTCGTCGGCCCGCAGCCATGAGGTCATGCAAAAAATCAATGCCATCCTGGCACATCTCAATATCGGCCCGCTGAGCGAACATGTTGTGCGCAAGCTGGCGCATTTTTCAGAGTTCACGCTGGAAGGCTTCCTGCTTATGCTTTGCCTGCGGGTTTATACCCGCCGTTTTGTGCGCCATGTCAGCTGGCCCATGCTGGGCGGCATGGCGACCGCGCTGCTGGATGAAACCATCCAGCTGTATGTGCCGGGCCGCACTTCGTCCGTGCGGGATGTGTGGATCGACTTCGGCGGTGTGATTGCCGGTTTGTTCGTGGCCCTGCTGTTGCTGCTCATCGTGCGCGGGCTGACCTCTTTCCATGCCATGAAAAAAGAAAACCGCCGCCTGCGTGCCGAACGGGCCGAGCTGCTGCGCCAGCAGCGCGCCGACCGGATCAACACAGCGGATGACCGCCCCGAAAGCCCAGATAGGAGAGAATATTTATGACAGAACAACAGGCGATTGAAGCCCTGCACGCCCTGCCGCGCCTGCCCCGCAGCGGCGCATCCCTGGAGCGTATGCGGGCACTGCTGGACCACCTTGGAAACCCGGAAAAGCAGTTTAAGTGCATCCATATTGCGGGCACCAACGGCAAGGGGACCCTTGCCGCTATGACATCTTCTATCCTGACCCATGCGGGCTACAAAACGGGCCTTACCATCAGTCCGTATGTTCTCAATTTTCGGGAGCGTTTTCAGATCAATGGACAGATGATGTCCCCGCGCACCCTGGCCAGCCTGACCCGGAAAGTGCTGGATGCTGCCGATGCCATCATCGCTGAGGGCGGGGAAGGCCCGGTGGAGTTTGAAGCCGTTACCGCCATTGCCTTCCTCTGGTTTGCCCGCCAGAAGTGTGATTTTGCCGTGGTGGAAACCGGCCTTGGCGGCCGTTATGACGCCACCAATGTCATCCCCGCGCCGCTGGTTGCGGCCATTACCCGCATCGGCATGGATCATACCGAAATTTTGGGCGATACCCTTGCCGAGATCGCCGCCGAAAAAGCCGGTATCATCAAAGAGGGTAGCGTGGTTGTCTGCTACCCCGAGCAGCCGGAGGAGGCCATGGGCCCGCTGCTGACCGCCGCGGCCAACGCGCATACCTCGCTGGTGGTGCCGGATACCGCCGATTTGCAGCAGCTCAAGTGCCGCCCGCTGGAAAACTATGTTGATTACGGCGGCTATCGTGCTCTGCTGCAATTCCCCGGCAAGCATCAGGCCAACCATGCCGCTATGGCGGTGGAAATTGCCCTGGCCCTCTGGCGGGAATACCATTACGAGATCCCCGATGAAGCGATTGAAACCGGTCTGCGGGATGCCAAAATGCCCGCACGGATCGAGGTCATGCGCCGCCACCCGTTGCTGCTGCTGGATGGCTGCCACAATGCCGATGGTACCGCAGCCCTTGCTGCAACTCTGAAAGAAGCCGGATATGACGGCAACCTTGTGGCGGTCCTTGGCCTGCTGAAAGATAAGGATCACAGCAAAATGCTGGAAAACCTGGCCCCCTGCTTTGAGAAGGTTTTTACCGTCACGCCGGATAGCCCCCGCGCCATGACGGCAGAAGAACTGGAGGAGGAAGCCAAGTACCATATGGATGCCGAAGCCGCCCCCAGCGTGGCAAAGGCCATCCGCCTTGCGGTGGATTACGCCGATGAAAACAACCTGGCTGGTGTGGTGGTGTGCGGCAGCCTTTACCTTGCTGCTCAGGCCCGTCCGCTGCTGCTCAAAGAAGCGGAAAAGTAACCCCAATTCCAACAAAATATGCGCACAGCGCCCTGTATACTGGGAACATACCCCAGCAGCAGGGCGCTTTTTGCTGCTATTACCAAAAATGAAAGAGGTGGACAACCCCCTTGGCGAAAGTTTGTTTTGTTCCGGCGCAGGGAACATTGGCGGCTTACCTGACCGGTGAGATCGACCACCATGCCGCGCAGGCCCTACGGCGTGAAATTGATGCGCAGATCGATGCCCGCATGCCGGAATTGCTGACGATGGATTTTTCCGGCGTTACTTTTATGGATTCCTCCGGTGTGGGGCTGATTCTGGGCCGCGGGCGCCAGATGTCCGGCCTGGGTGGGCGGCTTGTTGTGCAAAACGCACCGGATACCGTGCGCCGCATGCTGGACCTGGCGCATATCCATTACGTTTGATCGTGGGGGAGGTCACATCATGAAAATGCTGAATCAGGTCAAAATGACCTTTGCCAGCCGCAGCGTCAACGAAAGCTTTTCCCGTGCGGCACTTGCGGCGTTTCTGGCCCAGGCGGACCCGACCGTGCCGCAGCTGGCAGATATCAAAACGGCCGTGTCAGAAGCTGTCACCAACTGCATCGTCCATGCCTATCCGGATACCGTCGGCCCCATTACGATGACGGCTGTTTTGTATGAGGGCGGCAATGTGCGCATTACCATATCGGATAAAGGCGTTGGTATCCCGGACGTTGCCAAGGCAATGGAGCCAATGTATACCACCGGCAACCCGGACGAGCGCGCGGGCCTGGGTTTTGCGGTAATGCAGAGCTTTATGGATCGGGTCCATGTATCCTCTGCGCCGGGACGGGGAACACGCGTTACCATGAGCCGTCACCTGGATTCCCGGTGAGTTTTGGCGTGTGCGCTCCTACATAGGGCAGAATCAGCCAGTACAGCAGAGTGGAATCTGTTGACCGTTGCGGATATGCCCGCTAAAACCGGAACGAATCAGCGCCTAGTGGCAGGGCAGACGTTCGTTCCCGATTGCAGGGAGGCAGCTGATATGGCAACCGCAAATCCCACCGCACTTTTTACCACATTACCGCGCACGGAGTTCATCCAGAAAAACCTTGGCCTTGTACATTCCTGTGCTGGCCGCTTTACAGGCCGCGGCATCGAATACGAAGAATTGTATTCGGCGGGCTGCCTGGGGCTTGTCAAAGCGTGCGATGGGTTTGACCCGGACCGCGGGGTCTGTTTCTCCACCTATGCGGTGCCGGTCATCTTGGGTGAGATCAAAAAGCTGTTCCGGGACGGGGGAACTGTTAAGGTCAGCCGTTCGATCAAAGAACTTGGATTAAAAGTGACAGCGGAACGGGAACGCCTGATGAAGCTGACCGGCGCAGAGCCAACCGTGGCACAGCTGGCACAAAACCTGGGGGCAACGCCGGAGCAGGTGGCGGTATCTATTCAGGCTGCTATGCCGGTTGTCTCCCTGACCCCGGCGGATGATGAGGACGGAACAAGAGAATGGGATATCCCGGTGGATTCACCGGAAGAAGTATTGGCGGAGCGGATCAGTTTGGCGGAAATATTGAAACGACTGAATGAATCCGACCGGCAGCTCATCCGCCTGCGCTTTTATGCGGGCAAAACCCAAAGTAAAACGGCACAAATCCTTGGTACTACCCAGGTACAGATATCGCGCCGCGAACGAAAGATTTTGAAATGGATGCGCAAAGAGCTGACAAGCGAATAAGAAAACACAAAATGATGGCTGTTTTTTCAATTCGGAGCCATAAAAACTGTGCGCTTCGACAAAAGTATGACTTCTGCACGTTTTGCCCTTGACGAGGACACTTGCATGTGCTAAAATAACACCACTTTGAATAGCACAGGCGATATCCAATAGGGGGCACCTGGCTGGACAAAGCAGCATCAGAAAATTTGGAAAAGACTCAAAAAACTGTTGACAAATCAAATCTGATGTGGTATCCTAATAAAGCTGTCCGAAAGACGGCGGCTGATTGAAAAGATTGTTTAAGAAAATTTCAAAAAAGTACTTGACAAACAGGACTTGATGAAGTAAAATAAACAAGCTGTTTCAAACAGCGCAGGACCTTGAAAATTGAACAATACTGAAACTTGTGGAACCTTAAACGTGATGG
>ENA-UOJJ01001668-UOJJ01001668.1-human-gut-metagenome-genome-assembly--contig:-CS66-NODE-1668-length-31741-cov-5.764155_pt1 | contig 31741 bp, 27 predicted proteins | sample MGYA00242343_ERZ723890 | MGnify/ENA metagenome assembly ERZ723890
ATGGAACACTACTATATAAAAGAAGGTTTTGCCGAGATGGATTTTGACGCCGTTACCCGGCTGCTGGCCGCCACGCACTGGAGTCATGGAATTTCACGCGCGGAGGTAGAGAAGGCTTCCTCCAATTCTTCCCTGGTCGTTGGTATATTTAATGAAGCGGATGAGCAGATCGGATTCGCCCGCCTTGTCTCCGACAAGACCCGCTTCGCGTATTTTATGGATGTGATTATCACACCAGAACTTCGTTCTTCCGGAACCGGCGACCAGATGATTCAGTATAGGTTGAATCATCCGGACTATACCGATGTCTATCAGTGGATGCTCGTTACCACCTATGCGCACGATTTCTATGAGAAATGCGGCTTTGTCCGCACGAATCGCGCCGAGAACCTGATGGAACGGGTTCTTCCACGAAACCGCTGAGGTCTCGTTTCTTTGACATACACAGATTCTATGATTTTATGACCATCGGTATTCGCTGGCGATCTTTTGACTTTGACTATTATTTTTATTTAATTTTCTTTCGGAAAATATTCGAAAACTCACCAAAAACCGACATTTTCCCACATTCCCGCATTGACATGCTCTCCCCTTTTGTGCTAAGATTTCTATGTTTATGGGACTTCTTGCAAGACACCGTAAACATGCGGAAAAACCGCGGGTATATTCGAATCACATACCCAATCAAAAGGAGGAAAAAAAATGAAAAAAGTTGCATCCCTTCTTCTTTGCGGTGCAATGGCACTCAGCCTTACTGCCTGTGGCGGCGGAAGCTCTGAGACCACTGCTGCTGCTGGAGAAACTACTGTTGCAGGTGAGTCCACCACTGCTGCCGCCTCTGATACTACCACTGCTGCGGACGCAGACACAACTGCTGCCGCTGCGGAAGCGACCGGCAATGGCGTTGCGAAAGAGGATCTGAAGGTTGGTTTCGTACACGTTTCCGACCCCAGCGATATGGGTTACACCTATAACCATGATCGTGGTACCAACGATATGGCTGAGCGCCTTGGCCTGTCTTCGGATCAGATCATCAACAAGTACAACACTCCCGAATCTGCAGAATGCGAGACCGCTCTGCGCGAGCTTGCAGAAGAAGGTTGCCAGATCATCTTCGCTACCAGTTTTGGTTTCGAAGACTATGTTATTAAAGTTGCTGCTGACTATCCGGACATTCAGTTCTGTCATGCAACCGGTTACAAAGCAGCTACCTGCGGACTCTCCAACGTACATAATTATTTCGGTGAGATCTATCAGGCACGTTATCTGTCCGGTATCGCTGCTGGTCTGAAGACAGAGACCAACAAGCTCGGCTATGTTGCTGCTGTACCTTATGCAGAGGTTATCAGTGGTTATGATGCTTTCTATCTGGGTGCCAAGAGTGTTAACCCGGATGTAGAAATGGTTGTTATGTATACCGGTTCCTGGAACGATCCGGTAAAGGAAGAGCAGACGGCTCAGGCTCTGATTGCTCAGGGTTGCGATGTTATCGGCCAGCACTGCGATTCCACGGCTCCTGCTACCGCTGCTGAGAAGGCCGGCGTATTCCATGTTGGTTACAACTCCGATATGAGAGATGCTGCTCCGAACGCTTCTCTGACTTCCGCAGTATGGGATTGGTCTCAGTACCTGACCTACGCCGTTGAGTGTGTGATGAATGGTGAAGCGATCGATGTTGACTGGAGTAAGGGTCTGGCTGACGGCGTCTGCGATATTTCCCCTCTGAACGAGGCAATTATTGCAGATGGAACACAGGAAGCAATCGATGCTGCACGCGCTAAGATCGTATCCGGCGACTGGGATGTATTCACCGGTCCTCTGGTAGATGTTGATGGCAACACCGTAGTTGCAGAAGGTGAGACCTTCCATGAACCGGCGTCCGCTCCCAGCATCACCTGGGTTCTTCAGGGAATCACTGTAGTTGAGTAATTGATTCACGCAATAAAAAGCAACAAACAGGGTCACTTCTTAGGACTGTGACCCTGTTTGTTGTTTCTGCGTTTTCTAGAGGAGGAAAAACTTTTGGATAACCAAGCAAAATACGCGATTGAGATGCGCAATGTCACAAAGACATTCGGCTCGGTAGTTGCCAATCATAATGTCAATCTGGACTTGCGCGAAGGCGAAATTCTGGCTCTCCTTGGAGAGAACGGAAGCGGTAAGACAACTCTGATGAACATGCTGTCCGGCATTTATTTCCCTGACAGCGGCGAGATTCATGTTCATGGAAAGGAAGTCTCGATCCGTGCTCCGAAAGACGCTTTTGACCTGGGAATCGGAATGATCCACCAGCACTTCAAGCTGGTCGATGTACTGACGGCGGCGGAGAATATTGTGCTCGGCCTTCCCGGCGGTGTCCGCATCAACCGAAAGGCTCTTTCCGAAAAGATCCGCGAGATTTCTTCCCGATACGGATTCGATATTGACCCGGATAAAAAGGTCTATAACATGTCCGTATCGGAGAAACAAACCGTAGAAATCATCAAGGTGCTCTACCGCGGCGCCGACATTCTGATCCTGGATGAGCCGACAGCAGTTCTTACTCCTCAGGAGACGGATAAGCTTTTCCGCATTCTGAAAGCCATGAAGAAAGATGGAAAAGCAATTATTATTATTACTCATAAGATGAATGAGGTTCTCTCAGTCTCAGACCGTGTCACAATTCTGCGCAAAGGTGAATATATCGCGACTGTAAATACAGCAGAAGCCGACAAGCAGTCTCTTACAGATATGATGGTCGGCCACAGTGTCAGCCTTTCCATCGATCGTCCGGTCGTAGAAAAAAAGGAATGCCGCTTAAGTGTCCGCAACCTGACCTGCTTGAGTGAGGACAACGTTCCCGCCATCCGCGATGTCTCCTTTGATGCAATGGGCGGCGAGATTCTTGGAATCGCCGGCATTGCCGGAAGCGGCCAGAAGGAACTGTGCGAAACACTCGCCGGACTCTATCCCGCACAGCCCGGCTCCTCCATTGTCTTCCATCGTCCGGAAGGCGGTGACGAAGAATTGGTCGGTCATACAGCGGCTGAACTTCAGAAGAATGGCATTAATATCTCTCTGGCCTTCGTTCCAGAAGACCGCCTTGGCATGGGACTTGTTGCTTCCCTTGATATGGTTGATAACCTGATGCTCCGCACTTACCGCGATCATTCCGGCCCTTTCGTAGACCGTAAGGCAGCAGCAGATGTTGCCACACGCCTGGTAAAAGAGTTGGAGATCGTAATTCCCGGTATCCATACACCAATCCGGAGACTCTCCGGCGGCAATGTACAGAAAGTTCTGCTTGGCCGTGAGATTGAAGGCAATCCGCATATTCTGGTCGTTGCCTATCCGGTGCGCGGTTTGGATATCAACTCTTCTTATACGGTATATAACCTGCTGAATGAGCAGAAGAAGAAGGGTGTGTCCGTGATTTTCATCGGTGAAGATCTGGATGTTCTTATGGAGATCTCTGACCGCGTCATGGTTCTGTGCGGCGGCGAGGTCAGTGGTATTGTGGATCCCCGGACCACCACCAAGGAAGAGATCGGTATGATGATGGTTCATGTAGACAATGACAGAAAGGAGAATCAGGCATGAGCGCACAAGCCTCCAAAGAAATAAAGGAACCTTTATTCCGCATTACCAAACGCGGCTCTATCACAGCCGGAAAGGCATGGGCCATCCGCGGCCTCGCGCTTCTCGGCGCATTACTCACCGGCGCACTGCTGATTTTACTGTTGGGACACAATCCATTTGAAGTATATGCCAGCATGATCGGCGGCGCTTTCGGCAAGAAGATCGCCATTCAGGAGACCGTAAAGCTGACGATTCCTCTGCTGATTACCGGTATCGGCCTGGCATTTGCCTTCAAGATGAAGTTCTGGAATATCGGAGGGGAAGGCCAGATCCTGATGGGCGGTGTAGCCGCTTCCGCGGTTGCTATCTATGGCACCAGCCTTCCCCATGTACCGAAGCTTCTCCTGATGGCAACTGCTGCCATTATTGTCGGCGGCCTGTACGGTATGATTCCCGCGCTGTTTAAGGCAAAATGGGGAACAAACGAAACACTGTTCACTCTAATGATGAACTATATTGCCATCCAGTTCATTATGTTCCTGCAGTATCAGCCGGCCTGGCAGGAAGAGCGTACTTCTTTCCCCAAGATCCGCATGCTCGATGCCTCTGCTTACCTGCCGAAGGTATTCGGTGTTCATATCGGATGGATCATCTCCCTGATTCTCGTCTTCGTCGCTTACATCTATATCGCGAAGACAAAGCACGGCTATGAAATCTCCGTTGTCGGCGATTCTCCGAATACCGCGCGCTACGCAGGCATCAATGTCAGCCGTGTTCTGATCCGCACCATGTTCCTCTCCGCAGCGCTCTGCGGTCTGGTCGGTTTCCTTCAGGTCTCCGGTTCTGACGGAACCCTAACAGAGAATACCGCGAACGGCGTCGGTTTTACCGCAATCACGGTTGCCTGGCTCGCCAAGATGAATCCCTTCGCTATGGTTCTTGTATCACTGTTCATTGCTGTCCTGGAACGTGGTTCCAGCAGTATCCAGACCAGCCACGGAATTCCTAGCTCTGCAGCCTCCCTGCTGACCGGAATCATCCTGTTCTTTATGCTCGGCTGTGAGTTCTTTATCAATTACCGCCTGGTTCATCGCGGTAAGAAAGGAGAAAATTAATGGATATCGTATTCAATCTTCTGACTGCCGCCGTTCTGGCCGGCACACCTCTTCTGCTGGGTACACTGGGAGAGATTCTGACGGAGAAATCCGGCAACCTGAACCTTGGTGTGGAAGGTATGATGTTCATGGGCGCGATCGCAGGTATCGCGGGAAGCTGGTTCACGGAGCAGTGGTTCTCCGGCGGCGGCTTTGCGGCGGCGTTCGTCGGCTTGATCACTTCTTTCCTTGCGGGCTGCCTCGGCGCTCTGATTTATGCTTTTCTTACGATTACGCTCCGTGCGAATCAGAATGTTACCGGTCTGACTCTTACGATCTTCGGTACCGGATTCGGTAATTTCTTCGGCGAACTGCTCGGCAAGAAGGCCGGCAACTTTGTTGCGGTTACAACTGAGACAAAGAATGCGTTCGCTGGCGCGATGAACTTCGGACCTCTTTCGAAGATCCCGGTGATCGGTCAGCTGCTGTTCCAGTACAACTGGCTGGTGTACCTGTCCATTATTCTGGCGATCGCTATGGCGTGGTTCCTGAATAAGACTCGCACGGGACTGAATCTGCGTGCAGTCGGTGAAAGCCCGGCCACTGCAGATGCTGCCGGCATTAATGTTACGAAATACAAGTATGCTGCTACGATTATCGGCGGCGGTATCTGCGGTATTGCAGGTATGTATATCTCCATGGTTACCTGCTCCGGCGTATGGGTTCACAACTGCGTGAACGGTTACGGCTGGCTGGCTGTTGCTCTGGTTATCTTCTCCACCTGGAGCCCTTCCCGCGCACTGCTGTGCGGTCTGATCTTCGGTGGACTGAAGATCCTTCGTCTGTATGTATCCATCCCTGGTGTGGCGACACAGATCTATGATATGCTGCCTTACATCGCTACCATCCTGGTACTGATTATCACCAGTATTCGTCAGAGTAAGGAACTGGCGCAGCCGAAGAGCTGCGGACTGAACTACTTCCGCGAGGACAGATAAGCCCTTCCGCATTCAAATTCAACACGACTTATACGAAAAAGAGGAATCGTGCAAAAGTTCACGATTCCTCTTTTTTACTTTTTGCTTCCAAACAAACTGATATTTGTCGAGCTCTACCCTGGTGCAAGATATCAGCGGGATTCCTCAAAGTTCTACTCTGGAGCAAATTATTAGCGGGATTCCTCAAAGTTCTACTCTGGAGCAAGTTACCAGCGGGATTCCTCAAAGTTCTACCTTGGAGCAAGTTATCAGCGGAACTTCAATTCCGCGGCAGTTCGTTCCCTGCCGGAATTATCAGAAAAGGCTCAGTCCGGTCACGGGTGCTGCGTGAAGATGGGCTCGGCTTGTCCCGGAGTTTGCGCGGAGTCTGCAAGTTAGGCATTTGGGATACCTTCCTTAACAATACTTCCCATGGGATGTGCGGAGCTTCCCCAGTAGAGTTTGAGGTAAAATTCCCAAGGAAACAGTTTCCCTGGCTTGTGCGGAGCCACCAAGTAGAGTTTGTAGTAAACTATCCAGTTAGCCAGTTACCTTGGCTTATGCGGAGCCCCACGTAAAGTCAGAGGAAATGGTAGAGCTCTGCAAATTTCAGTTTGCTTCCTCCCTAAGCCTGCAAAATAGCACCGGTGTAATTGCCGGATAAGTCAGCATATTGTTCTCCGGCAGGTTTTCGAAGGTTCTGACTTCCGCCATCTCACTCTCCGGGATTGCCACAAGCGTTCGGATACAGGCGTGAAAAACCATGCCGTTTGCCCCTGCGCTTTCATCTTCTTTGCCAGCCCAGTAATCACACAGCGGAGAGATCTCATATTCTGCTGCTCCGGATTCTTCGTACAGTTCCCGCCTGGCCGCTTCCAGCGGAGTCTCTCCGGGCTCGATATGACCGCCCTGCGTCTCCCATGTATCCCTCTCCTTATGGCGGCTGAGCAGGATTTTGCCCTGATAACAAGAAAGTACAACTACATATTTGTATGTTCCAAGCGCTCCTATTTCATGTGTCTTACAGATCATACCGGTTCTCTTTATTTCATCAGTTCTGCCGGCGGGAACTTGTAAGGGTCCTGTCCCATACGTCCGTTGCACTCCAGCGCATCCACAGCAGCCATCTCGTCATCTGTCAAAACGAAATCAAAGATATCCGCATTCTCACGGATTCTGTTCTCATGACTGGACTTCGGAATCGGAATGATGCCTTTCTGCGTATGCCAGCGGAGAACAACCTGCGCCGTGCTCTTGCCGTAGCGGGACGCAATCGCAAGAAGCTCCTGATTATCCACATAAGCTCCGCGGGCAATCGGTGAGTACGCAATCAGCTGAATGTTTCTCTCCCGGCAGAATGCTGCAAGCTCGCGCTGCTGATAATTCGGATGCAGCTCCAGCTCATTAATCACCGGCCAGATACCAAACTCTTCATACAGGCGCTCCAGCTGATCCATCTGGAAGTTCGATACGCCCATGCTGCGAATCACGCCTTTCTCCTTGAGCCTCAGCCCCTGCTCAAAGGCATGCAGGCGCGCATTTTCATCCGTGCCTGGCCAGTGCAGCAACATGGCATCCAGATATTCCACACGCAGATTTTTCAGGTTGTTCATGACAGACTGCTCCACCTTGTCATAGGCATTTGGCCAGGTCTTCGACAGCACGAAAAGTTCGCTGTGAGCCACACCACACTCTGCGATTCCCTTGCCGACGGCATCTTCATTACCGTAAAATGTCGCGGAATCAATATAGCGGTAGCCGTTCTCTACAGCCATGCGCACAGCGTCCGCAATCTCATCGCCGAACGAGTTGTAGCAGCCGAAGCCAAAGCCGGGGATCTGATTGCCATCCGCCAGTGTAATTTTCTCAGATAAATTCTGTACCATTCTCTTTTCCCTCCAAATTTGCAGTATACTTTCTATTTTGTTGTTCTATTTTGTTGTTCTATTTTGTTGTTCTATTTATCTCTCTTTGCGCTTTAACATTTACATCAAAGCTGTTCTAGTCTCTGCCGGATCACTTTTACGGTATCACGCAGCCACTGATGCTCTGCATCAATAACCACATGCGCATACTTCTCATACAGCGGAATCCGCTCATCATACAGGTCGCGAAGGGTCTGCCCTTCGCGCACGGATACACCGCGCGCCGTAAGGTCTCCCAGGCGATCAGCAATCTCCTCATAGGAAAGCTTCAGATATACTACAGTTCCTATGTTGCGCAGATGCTCCATCGCTTTCGGCCCGTATACTACACTTCCGCCTGTTGCGATTACTGCATGCTCCGCTTCAATCGAAGCGTTTACTTCCTCCTCAATCTGATCGAAGCGATCCAGCCCCTCCTGCTCAATAATCTCGGAAAGCAGCCGATGCTCTCTCTCCTGAATCAGCAGATCAGAATCTATAAAGCGATAGCCCATATGCTTGGCCAGCACAACGCCGACCGTGCTCTTGCCGCAGCCCGGCATACCGATCAAAATGATATTGTCCTTGTTTGCTTTACTCATATGAAATCCTTTCCCAAAAGCTTTCTTCGCATTGTACGATGCCTGAAACCAACGCTCAAAATCTCATATCGCTATTTTAGCGCAAAACCTCTCAAAAAGCGAGTATTATTCTTATGACTCCAGAATGGCTTTTCCATCTTTTCTATCGCTTCTTCTCACTCCCGTATTTCCGGCAGCTTCTGACCGTAGCTACGGCGATATTCCCCCGGAAACACGGCTTCGATTTAATGCAATATACACTCTGATGAAATAGCACAGTTTTCAAACAAAGCCGGCAGGAAAAGAAAATCCGAATCAGACTCCCATTAGCGGAATTCTGATTCGGATTTTTAGTTTCGTGCGGATAACAGGACTCGAACCTGCACGGGATCACCCACTGGAACCTAAATCCAGCGCGTCTGCCAATTTCGCCATATCCGCAAATCAAACAAACAAGTATTCTGAGCATAGCAGGATTCTGCTTACGCCGAATATTTGTAAAAAGCACATGAAGTGCAATTACGCAGCTCATGTGCTTCTTATGCCGGCAACCGGAATCGAACCGGTACGAGTGTCGCCACCCGCAGGATTTTAAGTCCTGTGCGTCTGCCAGTTCCGCCATGCCGGCCTGGATTGCTCCAAGCGACCCGAATGGGACTCGAACCCACGACCTCCGCCGTGACAGGGCGGCGCTCTAACCAACTGAGCCATCGGGCCTACTTCTTTTGTGTTTCAGGATCTAACTTCTCATTCGTACAGGCTATCTTATGTACGGAGTTCGCTTCCCGTCCGGGACGCGAAATGGACCTTCAGGGACTTGAACCCGGGACCGACCGGTTATGAGCCGGTTGCTCTAACCAACTGAGCTAAAGGTCCTGATGACTCCATCGGGAATCGAACCCGAGTTACCGCCGTGAAAGGGCGATGTCTTAACCGCTTGACCATGGAGCCGAAACATCTGCTGAGTCATAACTCAGCGTTTTATATTTTACCATAGGCTTCAGAAAAATTCAAGTACTTTCAACAAAAAAGTACCTGGATTTTTTCGTGAAGCAGCCGATACGATCATCCAAACGAAGGGAAGAAGATCATAATGCTGAAAAAGTTATGTTAGTATTTTTTCCCTAAAAAAATACCGATCGGCACTTGTATCATGCCAATCGGTATTCAGATGTTCTAGATCAGTCCCTGAATGATAATAATGATAATCAGGATCGGGAGAATATACTGGAAATACGGCTTCAGCATCCGTGGGAAGCGAAGGCCTTCGCCCTGGTTGCACTCTTCCAGATATTTGTCGAAGCCCCAGCCGAACTTCGTCACGCAGAAGAGCAGATAGATCAGAGATCCAATCGGAAGCAGCAGGTTGCTTACGATAAAGTCCTCGCTGTCCAGAACATCTCTGCCGCCGATGATATGGAGATTGCTCCAGATATTGTATCCGAAGACGCAGGGCAGGCTTGCGATCAGAATGATCACACCGTTGATCAGCACCGCCTTTTTTCTCTCTACACCGAAGGTATCCGCCCAGAACGAGATGATGTTCTCGAATACTGCCATAACCGTGGAGAAGCTCGCAAATGTCATAAACAGGAAGAACAGCGTTCCCCAGATCCGGCCGCCGCCCATATTTACGAATACATTCGGCAGTGTATCGAAGATCAGAGAAGGTCCTGCATCTGGATGCACGCCAAAGGAGAAACACGCCGGGAAGATGATCAGACCGGCCATGATCGCTACGAAGGTGTCCAGCAGGCTGATGCGCACCGCCTCGCCGGGAAGCGTATGCTCCTTATCCATATAGCTGCCGAAGATTTCCATGGCAGCGATACCGAGACTCAGCGTAAAGAACGACTGGTTCATGGCCGCTGTAATGACCTTGCCAAGTCCGACGTCCTTCACTTTATCCAGGCTGGGAATCAGGTAGAAGCTGATGCCCTCCTTCGCTCCGGGAAGCATGCAGCTGTGAATCGCCAAAACAAGAATCAGGCCGAACAGGATCAGCATCATAACCTTGCTGATCTTCTCGACGCCGGCCTGCAGACCGCGACTGCACACCAGGAAGCCCAAGAGTACCGTAACGGCCATCCATCCGGCCATCTCACTGGGAGAGGACAGCAGATTTCCAAATACACTGCTCACATTCTCTGAACTCATGCCCTGCGGGAATACACCTGCGGCGAACTTGAAGAAATACGCCATCATCCATCCGGATACAGTCGTGTAATACATCATCAGCATATAACAGCCTAAAATGCAAAACCAGCCGTGAATATGCCATTTACTGCCCGGCTTCTCCAGAGCTTTGTAGGCATGCACGGCGCTCTTTCGGCTGGCGCGCCCGACCGCCAGCTCCATCGTCATAACCGGCACGCCCATGCAGAACAGGAAGATCAGATAGAAAAGAACAAACAGGCCGCCGCCATTCTCTCCTACCACATACGGGAAACGCCATACGTTACCGATACCAATGGCGCACCCCGCGCTGACCAGGATAAATCCCAGTCTTGATTTAAAGCTCTCACGTTTCATTCTGTAAAAATCCCCTCCGTTTTTTACTTTCTCGCAACTGTTCCAGGCCGGGACATGCCTTCATTTCACAGCATCCTGCCCTGTTTTCGCAATTCTTGCGACAGTTTTATTTATTATACCACATTATTTGTTCATTTTCCATACAAATTTCATAAAAATTCAACGGCTTGTGCATCTTCATGAAATCTGCATGCCACCAAACCCTTTGCCTGAGACGTAATTCTTGTGATCTCTGGTCAAATGTGCTACACTCTATAAATAAAGACGAGGAGGACTTGTTATGGAATGTATCGATAATCATTTACTCTATACAATAAAAACGCGCCGCAGTATCCGGAAATACACGGATGAACCACTCCCGGAGAACGCTCTGCGCCATATTCTGTTAGCAGGCATGTATTCCCCTTCCAGCCGCAACCGTCGTCCGTGGGAATTCATCCTGGTGAACGATCCGGATATGTTGAAGAAAATGTCCGGCTGCAGGGTCGGCTCCGCAAAAATGCTGGAGCACGCGAAAGCTGCTATCGTAGTCATCGGCAATCCAGAAGTCTCGGATGTCTGGATCGAGGATTGCTCCGTTGTTATGTACGGAATGCACCTGATGGCTGATTATCTTGGAGTCGGAAGCTGCTGGATTCAATGCCGCCTTCGTCAGGCAGAAGACGGATCTTACACCAAAGAATATCTGCGACATCTCCTGCATTTCCCGGAAAATTTTGAAGTGGAAGCGATTCTTTCTCTCGGGATGCCGGAACAGCATCCTCAGGCACCGGACATTATAGAAGAATTACTGCCGAAATTGCACTACAACAAATATTAGGTCTGATTAAACTTTATTCTGAGCAACTTTAGTGAACATACGACAGATTCTCTTTTATGCACAGAGAGGAGAAGAACGATGCATGTATTATTGATTAACGGAAGCCCGCACAAGGATGGCTGTACATTTACTGCTCTTTCAGAAGCGGCGGCGCAGCTTAAGAAGCGGGGAATCGACAGTGAAATATTCTGGATTGGCAACAAGCCGATCCGCGGATGTATTGACTGCAAGTCCTGCTGGGGAAAAGGACGCTGTATCTTCGATGATGACAGCGTGAATGAATGTATTCAGAAAATTATCGCCGCCGACGGAGTGATTGTCGGATCTCCGGTTTACTTCGGCGGTATGCCCGGGAGCCTGAAATGTCTGATGGATCGTGTTTTCTATGATTCCAAGCGCCTGTTCTCCTACAAACCGGCTGCTGCTGTTGTTACCTGCCGCCGTGGAGGCGCCAGCACCGCATTTGATGCCATTAACAAATACTTTATGATCTCTTCCATGCCTGTTGTTTCTTCTCAGTACTGGAACAGCGTACACGGAGATCACCCGGATGAAGTCAAAGCGGATCGGGAAGGCATGCAAACCATCCGCCTGATGGCTGATAACATGGCCTGGCTGCTCCACTCCGGAGAAGCATCCGGCGTAACTCCGTTTGAACGCGAGGTTCGCGTAAAGACAAATTTCTACAAGTAAAGGCAGTTGCAAAAGTGCCGCTTGCCATCATTTATCTTTAGAAGGATTTTCTTATGAAATATACACCAATAGGAACTACTGACCTGATGGCTTCCCGCATTATCGCAGGCTGTATGCGAATTGACAAGGTCAGTGAAGCAGATGCGGATCGATTCATTCACACCGCACTGGATCTCGGAATCAACCTGTTCGACCATGCGGACGTCTACGGCAGCACTGCCGGGGCCTGTGAGAAACTCTTTGGACGTCTGGTAACACCGTCAATGCGTGATCAGATGATCCTGCAGACCAAGTGTGGCGTCATTAAGGGCCGCCCTGCCTATGATTTCTCGAAGGAGCATATCCTGCAGTCGGTGGATGAAAGCCTGCAGCGGCTGCACACCGACCATGTGGAACTGCTTCTTCTGCACCGCCCGGATACCCTGGCTGACCCTGCGAAGATTGCAGAGGCTTTCGAGATTCTCCACAAATCGGGTAAGATTCAGGCCTTCGGTGTCTCCAACCAGAATACCTGGCAGATGGAGCTGCTGAAGAAGTACTGCCATTTCCCGATTCAGGTCAACCAGCTTCAGGCCGGAATCGCGCATCCGCATATTTTCGCCACAGGGCAGAGCGTCAACTCTGACCGCTACTTTGCCCCGGATCGTGACGGCGGAGTACTTCCCTACTGCAGACTTCACGATATCACAATTCAGGCGTGGTCGCCCTTCCAGACCGGCTTCTTCGGCGGCGTCTTCTTCGATCGTGAGAAGTATCCTTCTCTGAATCAGGCGCTGGATCGCATCGCAGAGACACATAACAGTACACCAACGGCCATTGCCACGGCATGGCTGCTTCGCCATCCGGCCGATTTGCAAGTGCTCTCCGGAACCATGAAACCGGAGCGCCTGACGGAAATGTGTCAGGCTACGGAAATCACACTGACCCGCGACGAGTGGTATGAACTGCTGAATGAAGGGCTGAAACTCTTTCCTGGCGGAACCAAATGAGCTTAAGATATAGCGAAAAAAGAAACCCGTCTCTGCTTTTCAGGCACAGACGGGTTTTCCATAATAACAAATACGATTCTTTCGCTCATGCCATGCGTATCTGATAAAATCCACATGGCACTGAATCGTTAGCTAATGTTTTCCTTTATCAGGATACCTCTGGGAAGCTCATAGTCCAGCAGCTCAAGCATCTCCGCATTTGGCGTGAGGCGAAAGCCGATCGTCCCTGACTCATTCTTACACACCATCGCATAGTGTGTATCCTCCGGATTGCGCGTGGAGAAATCGTGGAGTACCAGGTTCTGATGCCGGTATGTCCCGTACTCGGAAGAGTTCTCCGGTGCGAAGAGAACTACCTTCTTTAACGGGCAATTCATGATCTTTTTTCTGCGGGAGTGCCCGTAGATGGCGTCCACGGAAAGCTCATGGTCCAGGATCAGATATTCGAACTCCTGACGGATCTTCTGTATGGCGAACCACAGCAGCACACCGAAGAGAACCGCCGGAATACAAATCCACTGAGAAATGGTCAAACCGGCAATGACGCAGCCCAAAGTAAGCACAGCAAGAACAATCACCCTGGCCATATTCGCGGGCGTTGGCTTCTGCTGAATCAGATATTCACAATAACGTTCACTTACCATTATAATTTTCCGCCTTTCTTTTCTTCCATATCATAGCTGCCAGCTGAAACGCAGCGGCGTCCTCAAAACGGCGCAGATCCCGTCCGCACAGTCTCTGAATCTTATCCAGGCGATAGAGCAGCGTATTTCTGTGGATATACAGCTGTCTAGCTGTCTCTGCGCTGTTCAGCCCGTTCTCCAACAGAGCCTGCGCTGTCCGAAACAGCTCCTCATCCTCCAGCACCGCCTCCGGCGTATCTCCCAGTACACTGTACAGGTAAGCAGCCGCCCCTTCCTCCGGAAACTGAAGAGCCGCCAGCGAGATTCCAAGACTGCGGTACGCCAGAGTGCCGCAGATCGGAGAAAACGTATGAATCGCCAGCAAAGCAGTCTCCGCTTCCCTGACAGCCCGGCGCAGATGCTCCGCCGCCGTAAAGCGACTGCTGATCCCGATTCTTACCCGCGTCATAGCTTCCGTCTCCAGTGCACTCTGAAGCAACCGGACACTCTCTTCCGCTGCCGGATCCGAAGAAACCGCCAGGATCAGAAGGACATCTCCGCAGGCACTCCGGGTACAGAATTCAGCTTCCATGTCATCTTCCAGAATGGCTGCCGCCGCTTCCTCAATCAGGCCTTTCGCCAGATCTTTCGCACGAACCGCAAGCAGATATCGCCCGGAAGTAAAATCCAGTGAAAGCGCTTTCGCCCGTTCGGCCAGTTCCTGTATGGATACACTTTCCTCCGCAGCGTCACGCAGAAAGCTTTCTTTCGCTGAAAATGTAGAGGCCAGCACCTGCCCGTCCTCTGTCTGAATCAGAAGATTTTGCCCGGTCTTCCGCTGCAGCTGTCTTAACAGCCGCTCCAGCTCCGCATCTTCGCGCATGCGCTTATCCTCCTTTGTTTCACTTTCTCTATCATACCACAGAATTCTTCCGAACCCAAGAGTAACTCTACTAAAAAAGCGCCGCCTTTCAGAGATTAATTCTCCTGGCGGCAGCGCTCTTCTTAAACTCTATCGTAATATTGGTAAATCTATACGTATTCAGCCCCAGCTCGATTCCGCTTACGCTGCAGCTTCCCGCCGTATGGATTACAGGATGGATACCTCAGTCTCCTTATCGAAGAAATGAGCCTTCTTCATATCGAGCACAAACTTCAGCTTCGAACCGGTTCTTACACTGGTATCCGGATTTACACGGGCAGTAAAGTTGGCCTTCTCTATATCGAAGTACAGGAATACTTCTGCGCCCAACAGCTCATATACACGAATCTCAGCCGGGATCTTCTGATCTTCTGCCGCATCCGGCATATCCTTCTCTTCGTAGATATCTTCCGGACGGATACCCATGGTAACAGTCTTGCCAGTATAGCCCTTCTCTTCCAGCACCTTCGCTGCATCCGAAGCTACCGCAACCTTATTGCCTGCAAAAGAAGCATACAGATTCTCGCCTTCCTTCGTCAGGTTTACATCTACAATGTTCATCTGAGGAGAACCGATAAAACCTGCTACGAACAGATTCGCGGGCTTGTTATAAAGGTTCTGAGGGGTATCTACCTGCTGAACCACACCATCCTTCATAACAACGATACGAGTACCAAGAGTCATTGCCTCGGTCTGGTCATGCGTTACATAGATGATAGTTGTACCCAGTCTCTGATGCAGCTTGGAGATCTCAATACGCATCTGCACACGCAGCTTCGCATCCAGGTTGGATAACGGCTCGTCCATCAGGAAGATCTTCGGATTACGCACGATTGCACGGCCCATGGCAACACGCTGACGCTGACCGCCGGACAATGCGCGCGGCTTGCGATCCAGCAGATGCTCGATATCCAGGATCTTCGCAGCCTCATGCACCTTCTTATCAATCTCGTCCTTCGGAATCTTGCGCAACTTCAGACCGAATGCCATGTTATCATATACCGTCATATGAGGATACAGCGCATAGCTCTGGAATACCATCGCGATATCTCGGTTCTTCGGTTCTACATCGTTCACACGCTCGTCACCGATGTAAAGATCGCCGGAAGTGATCTCCTCCAGACCTGCGATCATTCGCAGCGTCGTGGACTTACCGCAGCCCGAAGGGCCTACGAAAATAATAAACTCTTTGTCTTCGATCTCAAGGTTGAAATCCTTAACGGCTTCAAATCCGTTATCATACTTCTTAAAAATATGCTGCAGCGATAAGCCTGCCATGTCTGTTCCTCCTGTGATTTAAAGATGATCCGGGGGCTGGATGCCGCCCGATTCTTTCTTAGATAATAGCGAAAATGCCCGAAAAAATCAATTCGTCAGCTTCGACAAATTTTCCTGTTTCTTTTTGTGCACTTTTATGTTAAAATAAGCCACAATGTAAGAAGCAAAATCATTAAAATTAGAAAGAAGCAACCACAATGAATCGAATGTTTAATCTTGACAGTCCCTTATGGAACATCCTCTCCAAGTTCTGCGATCTCCTGATTCTCAGCACACTCTGGATGCTCTTCTCCCTGCCGGTCGTCACTGCAGGCCCCGCCACCGCAGCGCTTTATCACAGCGTCCACAAATCCATCCTGGAGGGCAGCGGCTACGCCGTATCCACCTTCTGGAAGTCCTTCCGGACGAATCTGAAACAGGGCATTCTTCTGATGCTGACCTTTCTTTTCCCTGTCGCATTCGTGATTGTCAGCTATCTGTTCGCGGATTCCCTGGGAAATGATAACCTGCTCGGCGTCTTCTACAAAATCATATCCATTGCCGTCGGCGTCATTACGCTCAGCACGTTTCTCTATGCGTTCCCGGTACTCTCGCGCTTCTATATGAAGACGAAAGATATCTGGAAGACTTCCATCGCATTTGCCGTGACGCGCGCTTTCTTTACACTGATTCTGGATGTACTGACCGTGATCTGCGCCATCAGTATCTTCCTTGCCTCGGTCGCCGGATTTCTGCTGCCCGCCCTGATGGCAATGGCTGCGGAACGCCTGATTGAACCGGCCTTCCGCAAGGCCATGGATGCGAAAGAGAAAGCGGAGGCAGAAAAGGAAAAAGGAGACGAGGACGCGGAAGCAGAAGATAAGGAAGGAGCCTCCGATTCTGCGGAAAGCTCCCATCTCAAAGCCGATAGTCCGGTAAAGGAAGCCGGTCTGGGTGATCTGGAAAAGCCGAAGGAATAACCTCCGGCTTTTTATTTTAACTCTTAATAACGCGCCTCGATCTTCTCGCCTGCGATCAGCTGATCCAGGCAGGTCAGCATCTGCTGCAGCTGTGTGTAGGGGAGGCGGCAGCCCCGCTCGCCCTGATTGATCTCTGCATAGAGCTCTCGATCCGATTCCTGATAGTAAGTCACAATATCCGCCGCACGGCTCTCATCCGCATATTCATACGTGACAACTGCCGCCACCGGCATCCCGTCTGCCGAAGGAAGGTTCTCTAACAGAACCTCATCCGCACTCTGACTGACCAGCATATAGTAATAATTCTTAAAGCTGTCCAGATCTAGCTCTTGCTCCCCGTAAAAGACCTGATACGCATCTGAACCGGAGTCTGTATCGGAACCTGCGGCATCCGCCTCACGGATCTCCAGTGTAATTGACTCACCACTCTCCTTCTGTATGGAAACGGAGCGAAGAGAGCGCAGCGCAGGAACCAGAACTTCACGGCTGACCAGATTCTCCGCCGTTTCACTGATCCAGGCAACATCTGCCAGATTACACTGATACACCACCGGAATTCCGTCCACGATGCAGAAAGCATTTCCCTGCGCATCCGGAGCTGCCGTCTGAAGGGCAAAGCTCTGCGCCGTTCCGCCTGCATCTTTATAAGCAACCTCGATCTTCGCCCACGGCTCTTTCAGGCCGTATTCCACTATCTCCTCATCGGTCGGCTGAATCTTCACGACTGCATTCGCGGTCAGACCGAAGAAGGAAGAAAGATATTCCTCCGTGCTGGCAAGATCCGTCGGATATGAGAACGGTGCTGTCAGCTGATACGAATTCAGCAGATACCCGGAGAGCTCCTGCGTATCCGTAAGCTCCAGAGCAATCGGCTCCTCGAAACCACTTCCGGACAGGGACGCGCTCTGAATTGTAAAGCTGTCATTCTCCGGCGTCAGCTGACCCGTAACCAAATCCTGTTCCCCATAGAGAAATGCCTTGAGGTAAGTATCGTACACAACATAGACGCCATTCTGATAGAACACGTAATGACTGGCGACTTCACTGCCGGGAACTGCATCCCCGACAGATAATACTTCTTCCGAACCGTCCTGGAAGGTCATCGTCACTTCACCGGTATTCCCGGCCAGACCAAACTCTGCCATCCGCTGCTCTCCGTCCGCAATCTGCGTATTCGCCCGGATCGAAACCGGAGCTGACAGAATCTCAGAAACTGCGGAATCATTCATCGGAATCCCATCCAGGTTCTCTACATTCACAGTATCCGCCGTGCATTCCGCCGTATAACCGCCCTTTTCATTCGCCACATGGATTCGGAGCATGTCTCCCTTCTTATGGGTCATCAGGTTCATCTGCTCTTCTCTGGCGGATGCGGAGGAAGACTCCTCCGCCTGCTTCGCATTATCAGAATCCGATAGAAGGAACCATGCGCCGCCTAGCACAGCAATACATATCACAATTGTTGCAATCAATCTGATCTGCTTTTTCATTCTGCTGCCTCCCGCCTAACGATGCTTCCGGCGAAGCCATACAACAATACCGATTACCAGCACAAGCACCGGAAGAATAATCATCAGAGCCCATACAGCTACATTTGCCTGCGCACTCGTCATGCTGTGCGTTGTGTATGTCAGATCCTTTGGTACAATCGTTACACTTCCGCTCCGGCTTCCCAGCTTCCGGAAAAGCCCCAGGATGTAATCGGCATTTGCGAAGGTACCGCTGGTCATTAGGCCGCCGGTAAAGGCCATCGCTGAACCGGATAGCACCACACGGGAAGTGCTTACATCGGAACCGTACCAGCTATGACTGGACATCACCATTCCCTTTACATCACCGGTAATATTCTCCTGGCTGACCGTATCCGCATCCGGCGGTAACACACCGGAAGTCGCTGTAAACTGCAGCAGGACATCCGTGGTATAATTATCCTTCGATTCAAAAATCGTCGTAACCGGGCGGCACAGCGCCAGAATCGTCAGGCCGTTGCCGCTGATGCTGTCCGCATACTCCGTATTGGCATACTGCGCAACCGGGTAATACGGCTTCTCATAATACAGGCTGCTGTTTGCCTCAAAGGCAAAGCCCTCTTCCATGCCAATTCCCCATTCATTCAAGAAAGCTTCCAGATTCGGCAGTGCCGCACTGTTTGGATCCAGGAAGACGAACAGATTCTTCCCCTGCGCGCCGTCGTTCTCCAGCCAGGCATCCAGCTTCTTCAGACTGGTTGATTCCAGATCATTCTGCGGAGCAAACAGAATTGCGGATTCGGCATCCGGATCAATTTCCTCCGTCAGCAGAGACTGGGAAGTCACTTCAAACTGGTTTGCTTCCAGAAGATTAATCAGATCCTCCGGAGAAGTCTCTCCATAGCCGGTCAGTACTGCAATTTTCGCCTTTTCCTCGGAGATCACAGACTGGATCGCGTTCGTCATCTTCTCCTCCACGCGGGATGCTGTAATCCAGGATCCATCATCGCTGTAATCATACATCTGACTGAAGGCAACAACCTCCTTCCGGTCTCCGGACTGAACCAGAATATCCCAGGCTCCCAGATCAAGATCCGGATACTTGGAAGCAAATGTGGGGTTATTTACCAGATCCACGAATTCCAGCTTCACATGATCCGAATATCTGGGATAATTCATCATCACCTGATAGGCCTGCACAACATAATAGCTGCCGGTTGCCAGCGATTCCTCATCCTTCATGACCTGGATCGTAACATCCTGCTCCAGCCCCTCCAGAAAATCAATCGTGGTCTGAGAGACGGCATAGCGCTCATCTGCCGTCAGATCAACGCTCCACCCGTATTTCTCTGACAGCTTGTCCATCACCAGGTTCGCCGCCAGCACCAGCAGAACGCCAAGAACCGTAATCACGGTCGCCAGCGCTCCGTATTTTAATCTTCGATTTTTCTCTTTCTTATTCATATCTGTCTCCCTTAGCGTATACGACTACTTTCCGCTCCATCTTCTCTTCTCCAGAACTCTTGTCGTCAGGAAGAAGAATATCGCAGCAAAGCTGAAGAAGAAAAACAGATCCGCTGCATTAATCATCCCGATCGTCAGATCATAATATCTGGAATAGAAAGAAATACTGGTGAGCAGTTGCTTCAGCGGAGCAAAAGAAACCACGCTGGCAATCGAATTCAGGGACAGAATCACAAGAATCGAAGCAAAGCCGCCAATCGCCGCAATGATCTGATTCTCCGTCTGCGCCGAGATAAACATACACAGGGCGATCGCCGCCATCCCAAGCAGAGCAAGTCCGACCACATTTCCGATCACAATCGCCCAGCTGACATCTGCGAATGGAGTCAGAACGGCGGCGTGAAGCAGCGTGACCGCTACGCCCATCAGATATACGGCCACTGCAGCGAAATATTTACCGGCTACGATTCCGGTCAGAGTGACCGGCGCGGAGAAGAGGATCTGATCCGTCTTCTGCTTCCGGTCCTCACTCATCAGACGCATGGTCAGAATCGGCGTCAAGAGAAGCACTACCGTATATAGGAACGTGAACTCACTCGTAAGATCCGCGCTGCCGCCCAACAGCGTCACAGTAAATTGATAACCAGCCAACAGATAGAATGCCGCCAGATACACATAGCCGACAGGCGAAATAAAGTATGAAGATAATTCTCTCAAAAAAACAGCCGTCATTTTTTTCCTTCTCCCTTCCGATTGCCTTCTCTGTCCGTAAGCTTCAGGAAAATGTTCTCCAGGGACAGATCGCTGCCTGTGATCTCCAGTAGCAGCCAGGGACTGCTCTTTAAGAGAACGGCTGTCTCTCTGCGAATATCGCACTGATCCTTCGCTTCCAACTCGAATTCACAGCAACTGTCCTTCCGGCAAGGAAGCGCCGTCACTGTCTTCACATGCTCCAGCTGCGTCAGCGCCAGGTGTACTTCCGGCTCAGGGCCTTCTACACAGATTCGCAGGCGGTCGCCGCCCAGACGCTTCGACAAGTTCTCTGGAGTATCGTCCGCGATCAGCTTTCCCTGATTGATCACTACGACGCGGTCGCACACGGCCTGAATCTCCGACAGGATATGCGAAGAAAGGATCACAGTATGGCTTTTTCCAAGGCTCTGGATCAGGTTCCGAATCTCAATCATTTGCTTCGGATCAAGACCCACGGTAGGTTCGTCCAGAATCAGAACCTCCGGTGCGCCGATCAGCGCCTGCGCAATACCGATTCTCTGCCGGTAACCCTTGGAGAGGTTCTTAATCACACGCTTTCTGACATCTTCGATCTGCGCTGCCCGGCAGACCTCCTGCAGATGCTCCTTCCGGGGCAATTTGCACTTTTTCAGGCGATAGACGAACTTCAGATATTCGTCCGTCGTCATATCCGGATAAAGCGGCGGAAGCTCCGGCAGGTAACCTAGCCGTTTTTTCGCTTCCAGCGGTGACTCCAATATCTCAAAACCGTCAATGGAGGCCGTGCCCTCCGTGGCGGAAAGATTTCCCGTGATAATATTCATCGTTGTCGATTTTCCTGCCCCATTTGGTCCCAGGAAGCCCAGGATTTCTCCTTCCTTCACTTCGAAACTGACGTGGTCAAGAACTGTTTTATTTCCGTATTTCTTTACAAGATTTTTTACTTCAATCATTCCCGAAGAATTCTCCCTTTTTTAATAAAAAAGCTCCTGCCGGAAGGAAATGCGCTCCGGCAGAAGCTCTCTGAAAAATCAGCCTTTTACACCGCCCATTACAATACCGCGAACGATATATTTCTGGCAGCAGATGAAGAGGATAACGACCGGAATCAGAGCCATAATAGAACCAGCCATGATCAGATCATAACGAGTGGAGAAGGAATTCCGGAAGGAATTCAGTCCCATCTGCACGGTAAACTTTACATCGGAAGAGATGTAGATAACCGGACCCAGGAAGTCATTGTAGGAGCTCTGGAACTGGAATACCGCAAGCGTTGCAATGATCGGCTTCGTCAGCGGCATGAAGATCTGAGCCCAGATGCGAAAGTGACTGCATCCGTCCACGATGGCTGCCTCCTCCAGCTCCTTCGGCAGCGTCATGAAGAACTGTCTCGTCAGGAAGATGGAGAACGCCGTACCGAACATTACCGGTACAATCAGCGGAACATACGTATCATAGAATCCCAGATCCTTGAACAGCAGGAAACGGGGAATCAGGGTGATTGCGTAGGGAACCATCATGGATGCAATAAATATCATGAAGATCGCATTGCGGAATGGGAAACGCAGTCTCGCGAATGCGTATCCGGCCATTGATGAAAAGATGATATTGAACACCGTTGTAGGTACCGCAATCATCATCGTGTTCAGGAACATCCGAAAGAAGCTGATGCTTCCTCGCGTTGCCGCTTCCACGAAGTTCTCAACCTTCCAGTTCTTTGGGAAAAAGCTGGGCGGATACGCGAACAGCTCTCTCTGGCTCTTAAATGCAGAGACGATCATCCACAGGAACGGGAGGATAACAATCAGTGCCACTAAAATAACAAGAAAATAGGAGAGAAATTTTGAACTATTTTTCCTAACCACTTCTTTTTCCTCCTTCTATACATCGTACTGGACTTTGCGGTCCATAACCTTATTCTGAACCAACGTAACTACCAGAATAATCACGAACATAACCGCCGCCATTGCGCAGGCATATCCCATCTTGGAATACTCAAACGCACAGGACCACAGATAATAGGATACGGTATATGTCGAATATCCGGGACCACCTTTCGTCATAATGAAGATCTCGGTAAACATCTGGAACGCGTCGATAACAGCGGTCAGCATTACGAAGTAAATGGAAGGCATTACCAGCGGGATCTTGATCTTGAACAGCTTGGACATGGGCGTAACGCCGTCAATGGCAGCTGCCTCATAAATGCCGTCATCAATACCCTGCAGAGCCGCCAGGAAGATCAGCATGTTGTAACCGGCCCACTTCCATACGGACATAACCGCAATTGCGAACAGGGAATAGCGGGAATCCGTCAGCCAGCCGATCGGTTCCATATTGAACAGCTTCTTCAAGATAAAGTTCAGGATACCGTAATCCGTATTGTAAATCCATACGAACAGCAGCGCTACTACAACGATGGGCGCTACTACCGGAAGATAATACAACGTACGGAAGAATCCGGCGCCCTTCAGCTTCTGATCCAGCAGAAGAGCCAGAAGGAAGGAGGTAATTACCGACATCGGGACATAGATGATAACCCACTTGCAGGTATTCAGCAGGGAAGTCTTAAATACCTCGTCGTGCATCAGCGTCTTGTAGTTGTCCAGGCCGATGAATTTTGGATCGCTCAGCAGATTCCAGTCAAATGCACTGATCATAAAAGAACGAATAATCGGATAGTACATAAAGAGAATCAGGCTGATCAGCGGCAATGCGATAAATGCAATACCAGTTGCCGCCTCCTTCTGTCTCAAACTTAATCCTTTTGATTTGGATTTATTCATTATCTCTTACTCCAATTTCTTGTATTATCACTTGTAATTAGTTATTGAACAGCGTGGTATTCGCCTGCTCGTCAATCTTTGCCAGCGCCTCATCCAGAGTGGTGTTACCCTCGAAAGCTTCCGACAGACCTGCGTTGATCATGCTGTTATACTCCGAGAACTTACCGGTCTTGCATACTTCAAGCTGAGAAGCGTTGCCCAGGTACTCAGAGGTGTTGATGAAAGCTTCTGCTGAAGGAGGAGTATTTACATATTTCTCGTTCGCCATCAGATCCTTATATACAGGCAGAGACAGAGCGGATTCCATAACCAGCGCCAGGCCTTCATCGCTCATCTGATAGGACAGAACATTCGCAGCAATATCCTTGTTCTCGCTGGTGGAAGCAATACCAACCATACTGCAGATGAACGGGCAGGTACGGGTCGTGCCCTTCGGCATCTCTACAGCATCCCACTCGAAGTCACACTCTGAACGGAAGGAAGGGATGGTCCAGCGGCCAGAGGGATACATCGCAACCTTACCGATGATGAACAGACGGTCTTCGCTGTCACCGGTAGCGGATACGGTACCCGGAGAAGGAGCGGAACCAGCCTGAACCAGATCATACATTACACCAAGACCCTGCTTTGCTTCCGGGCTGGACAGATTGGACTTGCCATCCTTGAACCACTCAGCATCGTAATTGCCCATCCAGTTGATCCAGTCTGCACGATAGTTGTTGATGGCAGTACCGTATACCTCCACACGACTGCCGTCTGCGGACATCTGTGTCATCTGTGCGGCCAGATCCTTGTACTCTTCTACTGTCCAGTCGTTGGTAGGAGCCTCTACGCCTGCCTCCTTGAACATATCCTTATTAATATACATCACGTAGGAAGTCCAGTCCTTCGGGAATGCATACTGGCTTCCGTCAAACTGACCGAACTCCAGAACGCCGTCAATAATATCCTCCGTCAGCTGTGGATACTGCTTCATGTAATCATCCATATTCGCCAGCAGACCTGCATCATAGTACATTCTCGCGCTGGATTCTGCTACCCAGAACAGATCCGGCAGAGAATCTGCCGTTGCCAGAGTCTGCAACTTGGTGTAATAATCGGACGGAACATACATCTGCTCGATCTCAACACCGGGGGCATACTTCTGATAAGATGAAAATACGTTTGCATACATTTCGCGCTCATAGTCATCGCCAGAGTGCATGTATGTAACCTTTCCGCTCAGACCGGAAGCAACCGAAGCACCTTCCCAGTCCGTGTCTGTAGCCGCAGCTGTCTCATTTGCCGCTGCCGTATCACCTGCTGCAGCTGTATCCCCTGCCGCTGTTGTATCACCTGCTGCTGCCGTGGTCGTTTCACCACCTCCACCGCAACCGGTCAGGGCAACCGTCATCATTGCTGCAACTGCCAACATTGCCATCACTTTTTTTCTTTTTCATAAATAATTCCTCCTTATTTTATAGTCCAGGAAAACCTGATTATTGCCCCCCACAATAATTATTGTTTTTATCATATCAAAAATATATGATATGTCAACCGTTTTTCGTCATTTTAAGGTTTTCTGTCCCTTTTTATCTCAACATATCTTCAGTAATCGTGCCCCCTTTCCGCAGAAACAGCGGAATTCTCGCTAGCGGCGCTTCCACGGATATCGTGCTTCCGCCCCCGTACTCTCTGCCGGAAGCCGCATCAATCCAGGCAGATCCCATAGGCAGGTATACGCTCCGCTCCCGGCACCCGGCTTCATAGACCGGACATACCATCAGATCCGGGCCGAACATGTATTCATCGAAGATGCCGTAATTCTTCTCCTCCGGGAAATCATAGAACAGCGGGCGCATCAGCGGCGTGCCGTCCTGCGATGCCTTCTGCAGATGCTTAAAAATATACGGGCGCAGATTCTCGCGGATCTGCACATATTTCTTCAGGATTTCATATGCCTCTTCCCCATAGCTCCAGAGCTCATTCGGGCCGCCGGAAGGGCAGAACCCATCCAGACAGTACGGAGGCGTCGTCGGCCGCCCGGGGCGATTCCGGAAGCCGTGCATCCGGAAGACCGGGCAGAATGCGCCGAACTGGAACCAGCGGATAAAGCACTCCCGGTACTCCGGAGAATTCACATCGCCGCCATGGAAGCCTCCGATATCCGTCGTCCACCACGGGATTCCGCTCATCGCGGCATGGAGTCCTGTCTTGATCTGACGCCGCAGACTGTCAAAATCCGCCATAATATCACCTGACCAGAGCACCACGCCGAAGCGCTGGCTGCCGATAAAGGCGCTCCGGATCAGATTCACAATATCCTTCTGACCTGCGGCCTTCTGACCGTCATAAAAGTTCTTCGCATAATAGAACGGGTACAGGCTGCTGACCTGCATGCCGTTCCCCAGCCAGTAACGCAAATTCTCATAATCATACGGTGCGATCTCCGGCTCCGCTTCGTCTAACCAGAAATTCCGCACACCGATATCGTAGTAATTCTGCTTCACCTTTCCCCAGACGAATTCCCCAGCTTCGGGATTCATGGGATCGTAATAAGTCTCCGGGCCCCGGCAGAACGTCAGCGTGCCCGGCCCCCACTCGCTGCGGATCAGCATATTATTAATCCGCATCTCCTCGAAATTCTCGCTGCGAGGATCTACCGTTGGCCAGATGGATACGAGAAGCTTCACTCCCATCTCACCCAGCTCACGGATCATCGCCTCCGGATCCGGCCAGTATTCTTTATCAAACTTCCATTCTCCCTGCTGCGGCCAGTGGAAATAGTCACAGACAATCATGGAAATCGGAATTTCTCTTCTCTTATATTCTCTCGCTACCTCCAGGAGCTCCTCCTGCGTCTCATAGCGAAGCTTCGACTGCCACATGCCGGTCGCCCACATAGGAAATTCCGGTGCATAGCCAGTCAGCATGCAGTACCGTCGCTCGATCTCCGCGATCGAATCACCACCGATCACCAGATAATCCAGCTGCGCCGCCGATTCCGCCACCCAGCGCGTACCGGATGTACCGAACTCCACCCGACCGCTCGCTGGATTATTCCACAGGCAGCCATAGCCCCGGGAAGCCCCCACGAAGGGAATCGTACTCTTCGTATTCTGCTGGCAGAGATCCAGCGTTGCTCCCTTCAGATCGAACAGGTCATGTGCCTCCTGCCCCATACCATAGAAATGCTCATCCGCAAAGGCCACCATCCGCTGTTCAATATGCGTTAGCCCATACGGACTGTGACGAAGCACCCGCGCATCCAGATCCCGCTCCGCCGTCCAGTGTTCCTCTAAAAGTACCTTACCGGAATTATTTCGGAAGGTAAGCTTCCCGGCCTTTGTGATCTCCGCCTGCAACTTTCCATTCTTTAATATAGCTCCGCTGCCATCCAGAGAGAAAATCTCCGCCCGGCATGCTTCTGCGGGAAGCAGCGTCCAGTTCTCATCCTGAACCTCCCCCACAGCAGCACGCACGCGAATCACATGCTCTCCATAGGCCTCCACCTGAAGAACCTCGCCCTCCCGGCTGAAACGAATCTTATCCGTCAATAATTTTAGTACACCCATACTCGTTTCTCCGTTAAATTTTGTATTATTTCATCAACGTTATTTATCAATATTTTGCTGTGCAGTAAGTAATTTTATCATACAAAATAAATATGTCAATTAAATTTCAAAAAAAAACAACTAAAAAAAACATACAAACAGTCTTGACAAGAATACAAGAAAGTGTCACAATACTGATAATTTGGATTGTTTATCCATTGTTCCGGTTCAACTATCTTTATATTTCGACTATTATTGTATTTTGACTTTTTATTTTGCGAGGTACTGATTTTGATCTGCAAAAAAATCCGTCTGACCGTGGACGGAAAAGAAACGGAAGCGGAATTAACCTGTTACATAAAAGAACAGATTGAGGGACGTGAGGATGCGCTGCGCAAAGCGGTTGTCATCTGTCCCGGCGGAGCCTATGCCTATGTGTCTGACCGGGAAGCCGATCCGGTCGCCATGCAGTTTCTTGCGATGGATGTGCAGGTTTTCATCCTGAATTACAGTGTCGCACCTCACATTTTCCCGGAGAGTCTGCTGCAGTTGGCCGCAGCTGTCGCGTATGTCCGCGATCATGCTGCCGGCTGGTATATTGACCCAGATGAGATCGGTGTTCTGGGATTCTCTGCCGGAGGCCATCTGGCCGCCTCCCTCGGTGTATTCTGGAATCGTGACTTTCTGTCCGATGCCCTGAAGCTTTCTCCGGAAATGTTCCGTCCCAACCGGCTGATGCTCGCTTATCCGGTCATCACCAGCGGTGAGTTCACGCACGAAGAAACGATCCGCAATCTAATGGGCGAAGAAGGACACTGCCCGGTCTCTCGCGAATTTCTCTCATTGGAGAACCAGATCGGTTCACAAGTACCGCCCACCTTTCTTTGGCATACTGACGCAGACCAGACTGTACCCGTGGAGAATGCTCTTCTCTTCGCGATGGCATTAAAACGAGCAAAGGTCAGCCTGGAATTGCACATTTACCGGGAAGGACGTCATGGTCTGGCACTCGCCAATACAGAGACCCGCTACGACGTTCCCTATGATAATAAAGGTTCTTTTGATATCCCGTCCTGCCAGTCATGGATCTCACTGATCCACCAGTGGCTGCAGGGATAAATAAATATCTACCAAAAGGAGAGAAAAGTATGAAAAAACAACTGATCTTTGGCCTTATGGCAGGAACGATGGCATTATCGTTAACTGCCTGCGGCGGCGGCAATTCGGAGACCACAGCAGCGGCTTCGAATGATACTCAGGCAACTGCTGACAGCACAGCAGCCGCAGCTGACAGCACAGCAGCAACTGATAGCGCAGCAGCTGCTTCCGACTGGGAGGGTGCAGAGATCGCAGCTACCCTGAGCGGCAACGTGACCTACATGCACGGCGGTGATGACTACGAGCGTGAGCTTTATCGCGGCATCTTCGATGACTACGAAGCTCTGGCTCCCGGTGTTAAGATCGAACAGCTCTATGTTCCTTCCGATTACTACACCAAGCTGCAGACTCTGGCTGCCGGCGATTCCCTGCCCGATATTTTCACCGTAGGCGAAGGAAGCCTTGGCCTGTACGCAAGCACCGGTTACCTGGCTCCCATCGATGATTACCTGAAGCAGTATCCGGCTCTGACGGCAGATCTTGCAGACGGTCTGATTGATTTCGGTAACTACGAGGGCGTACAGTACGGTATGATCGGCGGCTACACCGGCTACGTTATGTACCTGAACAAGGATCTGTTCAAGGAAGCTGGTGTTGATCTTCCTACGACTGACTGGACCGTAGAGGATTACAAGAATATCGCAGCGCAGATGACCAAGAAGTCCGAAGATGGCTCCCGTGTTGACGTATACGGTACTGCTATCAACAACTACCGCGCAGACTGGATCAACTGGATGGGCAACTATGACGCTGAGTGGTTCAAGGATGGCAAGTCCAACCTGACTTCTCCCGAGGCGAAGCAGGGCCTGGGCGTTATGTACGATCTGGTTCAGGCAGGTTCCGCTCCTTCACCGGGTACCGTTTCCGCTACTGGTGACAGCGAAGACCGTCTGTTCATCGTAGGTAAGGTTGCTATGTATCCTTCGGGCGCATGGTGCGTAACCTCTTTCCGTAATGAGTGTGATTTCGAGTGGGATGCGATCGAGATGCCGAAGGGCACGACTCATTCCAGTCCTTTCATCGGCAGTCTGCAGTGCATCGGCGCTACCAGCGATGTGAAGGATGTGGCAGCTAACATTCTGTCCTACCAGTACAGCGATGCCGGTATGGAACCGATCATCAAGAACACTCTGTATATCCCCGGCTTCAAGCACCTGCTGGAGCGCGAAGATCTGATGGCATTCCCGCCTTCGGCTGATGCATTCCGCAAGTGCGGTGAGTACATCGGCAGCCAGTCTCAGCTTGACGTATGCAAGACTGGTAAGTCTTCCGAGTACTACAGCATCATCTCCGCTCGACTGGGCGAGGCTTTCGAAGGCCAGACCACTCTGGACGAGGCTCTTGCAGCGATCGACGAGCAGGCGAACACCACCGTCTTCACGGATTAAAAATGTACATAAAAAAGATAGGGTGGGTTTTCCCACCCTATCTTTTTTATTATCAGTAACTCTCAATATGCTCCAAAAGAAAGAAAAGAAAGGAAAAAAGATCTCTATGATAACTATTCAAGATCATGCCATCATCGGCAGCCTGGAAAATGAATTTCTTCGTATCGAACCGTATGGCCCAAATGCGATCCGCGTCCGCGCTTCCATGGGAAAGATCAGCGATGAGAACTGGACGCTCCTCTCTCCGGAGGCCTCTGACTGTAAGATCGTAACGCAGGAAGATGGATCTCTTCGTATGAAGAATGGACGGATCGAGCTTGTCATCACAGCGGACAGCCGGATCTCCTTCTGGAATTCCGAGGGACAGCTTCTGACCGAGGAATACTGGATGGATGAGCGGGATCAGCCCGCCCGGCTGATGCGCGGCCATGTTGGCGGTGCCTCCTCGATTGAACTTCGCCTGAAACCGCAGAAGAACGAACATTTTTATGGTCTCGGCCAGGACGGTCTGGATGTCTTCGACCGAAAGGGCGGCGCCTTCGACCTCTATCATCAGAATACGAAGAGCTCCATTCCCTTTGTGGTATCCTCCCGCGGCTACGGCTTCATCTGGAACAATCCCGCGATCGGCCGTGCAGAGCTGACCACCGTTATGACGCGCTGGGTAGCTCAGGTATCCCGGCAGATGGATTATGTGGTGATCAGCGGGCCGACGCCGTCGGATATCATGAAGGATTACTGCCGCATCACCGGCTTTGCTCCAGAATTTCCTTACTGGGCAACCGGCTTCTGGCAGTCCAAATGCCGCTACGAGACGCAGGAAGAGCTGATGACAGTGGCCCGGCGCTACCGCGATCTCGGCATTCCACTGTCCATGATCGTATGTGATTTCTTCCACTGGACTGCGCAGGGCGAATGGAAATTTGACCTCGAAGCCTGGCCGGATCCTGCTGGCATGGTAAAGGAACTGGAGGAGATGGGAACCCGGCTTCTGGTATCCATCTGGCCTACCGTTGATCCCAGAAGTGAAAACTATGAATATATGAAGGAACATAACCTGCTGATTCGCGCGGAGAGAGGCCCCGGAGCGCTAACCTACTGCTGGGGACCGGAAACCTATTTCGATGCAACAAATCCGGAGGCCCGCGCCTTCCTCTGGGAGAAGGTAAAGAAAAACTATTACGATTACGGCATACGCAACTTCTGGCTGGATGAAGCGGAACCGGAGATTCTTCCCTATGATTACGATAATTTGAGATATTATGAAGGCAACGGCATGGAAGTCAGCTGCCTCTACCCCTTCCTGTACGCAAAGGGCTTTTATGAGGGACTTCGCTCTACCGGCGAAGAAGAAGTCTTCAACCTGATCCGCTGTGCCTATATCGGCAGCCAGCGCTATGGTGTTACGCTTTGGTCCGGCGATGTTGCCGCCACTTTCGCAGCTCTGCGCCGCCAGATCAAGACAGCTTTGAATGTTGCCATGAGCGGTATTCCCTGGTGGAGCACAGACATCGGCGGCTTCCGTGGCGGCGACCCGGACAGTGAAAGCTACCGTGAGTGCATCATCCGCTGGTTCCAATTTGGCGCTTTCTGCCCGGTGTTCCGTCTTCACGGCAACCGATTCCGCCCGAATAAGCCGAAGATTCCGCACTTCTATACGGATCCCTTCTGCCCGTCCGGCGGCCCGAACGAAATCTGGAGCTACGGAGATACTGCTTATCAGATCTTCACTGCCTATATTCAGATCCGTGAATACCTGCGAGACTATATCAAAGAAAACCTGGATCTTGCGTCCACAGAAGGTATTCCGCTAATGCGTCCTCTCTTCTTCCATTATCCGGAGGAAATCAACTACGAAATTTCCGATGAGTACATGTTCGGCTCGGATATTCTGGTGTGCCCGGTATGCGAAGCCGGAGCCTCCAGCCGCGAGGTCTATCTGCCGAAGGGAACTTCCTGGGTTGAGGTTCAGACCGGCAGGGAATATGAAGGCGGAAGCCACGTAACTGCTGACGCTCCGTTGAGCTATATTCCGCTGTTCCTGCGTGCCGACAGCACTCTGGACAGAGAGAAGCTGCGCTGCGGACTTAATCTTTAGTTTTCCGCAGAGCCTGCCCGGAAAACTTCGTATGGACTGAACTACCAGAAGCCAGATTCTAAAAACGGATCTGGCTTTTTTGCAGCGTGATAGAAAGTAAAAAAAGATCCGCAGAATCTCTGCGGATCAAAACTCCCCGAGTAGGGCTCGAACCTACAACCCCTCGGTTAACAGCCGAGTGCT
>ENA-UOJJ01001676-UOJJ01001676.1-human-gut-metagenome-genome-assembly--contig:-CS66-NODE-1676-length-31607-cov-9.107727_pt1 | contig 31607 bp, 23 predicted proteins | sample MGYA00242343_ERZ723890 | MGnify/ENA metagenome assembly ERZ723890
GCCTGCGGCCAGCAAAAATTTCGGAGTGTGGCCACACCCGAATTGCTTGCCATTTCGTGCGCTTCCGCTACATGGCGCAAAAAAACGGAGGTCACGCTTTCTTACGCATCCTCCGTTTCTCTGGCTTTCTTAATTCCCTCGGCTGTGGCTTCTATCACGACAAGCTCTTTTTCATTCATAGAATTTAGGAGCACATCAATGTGTTTTCTGCAAGAACTTGTCTGCGCCCCTCCGTCCGCATGAATAAACTGGTCAACTGAAATATCAAACATAGTAATGAGTTTAACAAAAAGGTCGAAGCTGGGATATTGGCCTTTGTTCTCAATATTCATAATGGTACGGGAGTCACGGTCTACTAATTCCGCAACATAGGCTTGTGTCCAGCCCTTTTCTTCTCTGGCTCTTTTGAGTGCCAGCCCGAGGCCGTGAAAGTCAAACCTTCTTTCATTTTGGTTCATTCTACATTTCGTGTTAGATTATGAGAATGTAATGAAATTTTACATCTAGTAGTATTTAATTTCATCTATTCGTTCAGATTGACTTGCCCGGACCAAATAAGTGAATTATAATTTTCTTATGGCAATTCATCTCTCATTTTTGTGCAAACATTGAGAGGAAAATAGCAATTATATTCGCTATGATAAGGTTTGTGAGTACTCGACAGGTAGTATAATTTCACCTGTTTCCACATCAACCACGCCAACTCTCCCACAAAGAGCAAGACGATATTTTGTGGTTCCTGGGAATAACGGTGTCAAAGAAGCCTGTTCTCCGTCAACATCCATCTCGGTGGCAAGATTCTGATAAAGAGCCCCACTCTGCCACAGCTGACAATACGCAGTGGTTGCATCGTTTATCACATTTTGCGGAACTTGCTCATAATATACCGCCCCGGCGCTCGCTGCCATATTACCTGCGACCATCGCTGCCGCAATTATGTAACGCCATCGTTTCATAATATTACCTCCTGATAGTTAGTCTTGGATGATCGTCCGTTTTCCAATCCAGTGATTATCTACCTCAATAATCTCGTCGAAATTCTGTGCACCGACCGGATTACCGTCATAATCGATCAATCCGCATTTTCCGTTCCCTTGAATATCCAGATACTTGATGCTTCCCTATAACGGATTACTTTTGGGCTTATTTTACGTTAATCGTTGACATGCGCAGCATTGTGATGATCGACTGCTCGCAAGTATAGCCATTCTTTGGATCAAATCGATTCGCTCCTACGCCCTGCATGATACCGGTTTGCCTCATCGCATAGACAGAATCCTTTGCCCATGCGCCAATACTTCCGTTGTCAGCATAGAGCGTAGGACTGACTTCGATATTTCCATACAGCACCGTATAAAGGCGCTGCAGGATAACCGCCGCTTCCTGTCGGGAAAGCTCGCGCGTGGGCTGGAAGGTGCCGTCCTCATAACCGGTAACAATACCGAGTGCCGCGATCTGACGTACTATGTCTTCATCGCAGTCGGAGAACGGCTGTGCCAGTTCAGGCAGATTGATGTTTGGGTTTACCGTCTGAATGGTTTGCCAAGCCAGCTTGCAGAATTCATCGCGGTGGATATTCAGGCGGTATGGTGTATGATAGGACAGTCGGAGTCCGTCTTTCTCCGCTTGTTCGACTATATTTTCAGCCCAAGTGCTGGGAACATAGCAGTAATTCGCCTGTTCGCGCTCATTTCCGTTGCTGTCCAACAGATACTCGGTCGTACCGTGACAGCCGAACCAGCGGTCATTTTCGTGTGATACCTCATCGTAGCGGCTGCTGCTCACCGTTTTGCCGCTGCGGTCGATGAACATATATTTACTGTTGAAATACAGCCGCGGCCACGGTCCGCCGTCCGGCAGATACCAGTCAGTCGCGCCCACGCGAACGGCGACAAGGCCGTTATAAAATAGTTCGCTATCACAAGAGTAATCATACTGACCAACGTTGTAATACTGGTCGATGCCGTCCTGCAGGACGGTAAAATCCGGTCCCAGCAGCGTGTACTGATGGAACGTGTACGGCATTGTGCCGCTATCGGTCCGCACAGTTCTGGTGACCGGGTACTGGCAAAGGACATATCCTTGATCATCGACTGCCAATACATGGCCGGCATGAGGAATGGATATATCGGTCAAACTGCCATTCAAATCGCATAGTTGATAAGTGTCGCTATGCTCTAGCAGCAACTGATCATCTGCGCACTTCCAAATTTGACCATCAAGACCATCAAACAGGGGCGTAATAATCGTTCCGGCGGACAAATCGACCGCGCAGACCCATCGGCTGCTATAGTCACTCGGGGTAAATATCAGCTTCCAGATGTCCTTTTCCTCGATCAGTCGACACGGAAGAACCTCGCAGCTGTCAATTTGCCAACTTTTCCATGCCGTATGTTCCGGATAACTGGTATCCTTTTCCGGTGGGCTTTGTTGAAAATGCGTAATTGCCTGCTGCGTAAGCGACATTTGCGAAGATGTGCCTACTGCTCCGGCTCCTATCAACATGGTGCAGCATAATGCCAGCGCTGATAATACCAAACAGATTCTTTTCATACGACAACCACCTTTTCTCTTATACAAAATTATACGCAGCCGAAGGCGGCTGTCAACCTTTCAATGGATCAAGAGCGTATTGACATCCAAATGTAAACCTAATTATAATAATAACAATTAACGATGCCGTAGTGTGACATTCGCATGAAAATTAAGTTGTGTAGAGATGCCATGTCACATTTTGGCCTTCTGAAATGTTATACTATATATACCACTATATCAGACCACAGAACAAGGAGGAGTAGAGCATGAAAAAATTACGTTACTTGATCGCGGCGGCGCTCATCGCCGGCAGCATGGCGGTCTGTGCCGGAGCGGTTAGAACTGTCACACCGCAGGAGGCCCTGCAATCCAGTATTGCACAGGTGCAGCAGCAATGGCAGAATGAGAATGATAAGAGTATGTATTTTATCGATGGTGATGGTTATGGTGGATACGCATCGCCGCTTGTGCCATCGAAAAACCTTTACACCATCAGTCTCGATATAGATGGCTACATAAAATATGGTTTTCTGGACGGCGTTGTCAATATAGAAACCGGAGAAATGGTTATTCCGCTCGAATATGATACGATAGATGTGCTTGCTGACAATAAAATTCTGTTGTCGAAGGAAATTCTGGGTAAGGAACACTGTTCGGATTTCTATCTTTCCGATGAAAACGGAAATATAACGCCGATGGATCTGCCGGTAGAAGGAACCTGTATGAGCGTTTCAGATGAAGGCTACTTTTTCGTTGGTATTTATGCCAAACGTCCTTTAACTGATGTTATCTATTATCAGGAGCCGACAACCATCCAATATGATATTCCAAAGCTGGTTCTGTTTGACGAAAATATGAATATGCTCCGCGATGACATTGACGGCGGTGTTGCAATCAGCACGCCCGTGTTTCACAACGGACTGATGGCCATTCAGACAGGAAGCACTTTGTGGGAAGGTTCTGTGAAAGGCGCATATGGCAACGGAAAATACGGATTGATTGACAAAACCGGCAAAGACATCGGAAAAAACGACTTTGATGGGATAGACTGGCGCGATAATCGTTATATCGGCTGGCGAGGCAAAACACTCTATTATCTGGATGGTACGGGCGGCGAGGTTGAACTCCCTGCGAATGCGGGTGAGTACAGTGCGTGGGCAAGGCCTGACGTGGCCGCCGCACACGAGCATGGATTGGGGTCTAATTTTTATTATCCCCGACTCGACATCACGCGCGTGGATTTCTGTGAGCTGGCAGTCAATCTGTACAGCAAGATGAGTTCTGTTCCGGAAAACATACCGGACGCAGCTTTTTCTGACTGCGAGGATGAAAATGTTGCAGTCGCGGCGGCGCTTGGTATCGTTACCGGCTACGAGGACGGAACGTTTCGCCCGTATGCGTTCATCACGCGCGAAGAGGCCGCAACCATGCTCAATCGGCTGTACAAGTCGCTTGGCGGCACGGAAACCGCAGAGAGCAGCAGGCAATACGCCGATGACGCCCGGTTCGGAGACTGGTCGCGCGACAGCATCTACACCATGCAGAATATCGGCATCATGAAGGGCGAGGAGAATAACGAATTTCATCCGGACGGCGGTTATACCGGCGAGCAGGCCATCGTAACCATTGAACGGATGTATAATCAGTTAGCGCAATAATAGAAAGGCAACACCGCAACAATGAGAGCTGCGGCTTCTTGCGCAGGCTCCGGTCGTGCTGCCGCGGCGCTTTGCGGAAATTTTGTGTTCTGATTTTGTTGCGATTTCTTGTGAATGAGGAGAAAACCTATGAAATCGATACAACGCTGCATTCTGCTTATGGCCACGATACTGATTATATATTTCGCTTCGGCAGACAGCGCACCGCCGGCAACGGCCGGCGAATGGACGCTGACGCTGACAGCCGGAGAAAATACGGCATACCGGAACGGCGAAGCGTTCGAACTCGCAGGCAAGCCGTATATTCAGGAACACATTTTTTATGTTCCTCTGCAAGAAGTCACCGAGGCCCTTGGCGGGACATACCGCGAATATGGCGACACGGCGAAGATTGCATTTCCCGCATATACGGCGGAATATCATGTCGGGAAAAACAATTATGCGGTAAACGGCGAAAACGTCGTTGCCGATGCTCCTGTCAGACGCTTTCCGGCCGATTCGAGCGGGATGTATTATAATGCTGCGGCCGACCGGACGCCTGTCCGGCATGACGGGATGATATATTTTCCGCTGGGCTTTACCGGAGTGGATGCTCCGGATCGGTATGCGCCCGGCATCAATTCGCTGCGCTATGCGGCGGATAAAATGGTTATTATATCCATGGTGCAGAACGACGATTGCCTGATCGACAGTACGAATCCGGAAAACAGGCTTGCGACAGGCATGGCATTTTCGGAGCTTCCGAGCGATGTATCTGCTGAATTGCAGCCGTCGGACGATAAGGCGTATGTACTGAATTACGCAATCGAAAATTATCAATCGAATGACCTGAAGATTTCCGTCATGCGGCGGTTCACAGGAGAAGACACCGAAAATATGGATGGAAAGATATGCAATATCACGGCTTGTTCCCCTCGGTTCCAAACGCCGAGAGGCTTGAAAGCAGGCGATACGGAGCAGAGCATTACGATATTGTACGGGACATGGGACGACCCGTTTCTGGTTTTCTCAACGGAGAATGATCGCGTAGACACGATTGAGCTGCGAAAAAATTATTACACGGCAGGTTGACATGCGGCCTGTAATGTTCTCCTTATAAAATGTATGCATACGTTATGGCCTGCACCGACTCTGCAATGACCATCAAGGACGCGGCAAACATGATGCAGAACATGAACTGCGACTAATTACAGCACGGGTTTCGAAGGGATAGAGAGACGAATCGTTCCGATGTAAGACGCTTCCCCATGCTGCTCTGATCGCAGCATGGGGAAGCGTGGTTAAAAATATTTGAAGGGAAATATCACATATTACAGTGCAAGATTGTTATATAATGGAGTGAGAATCATTTCAACTCTGTGTAAACCGGCGTTCAATATCACCGGTATTACCACCTGTCAGCGCGAACCAGATGGAATGTCCGCCGCTTAGAGCTAACTTGGCAGGCGTAGACTGGGGCGCAGAAACCGACTGCCAAATACCATTGCGCTTGAATGGAAGCGTGTTCGTCGGATCTTCGAATTCGCCACTGTTATAGCAGCGGATGTTGCAGGATACATAAGAATTTCTCCTTTATGAAGTTTGTTCGCGAACAACTATAAAAGAGAAAATAACTCTGCTTATGTAAACAGGAGAAAGGTAGAACTAATATGAAACTAATAGTCCACAGAGCACTCTCGGCCGCTCTGGCACTCAGCCTGTGTTTGTCGAGCGCGGGCGCAGCGTGGTACGGCCGTGATATTCAGCGGCAGGAAAACGGAAATTATGTGCTTTACGAGCCGTACTCGGATAAAAATATCATCGAAACACCGTATCATCTGTACGAACTGACGTATATCGGCAGCGCAGACGGCATGGCAGGCGTTCACAGCACGCAGGTTCCGTATTACTGCGCGAAAAACGGCAGCGAGATTTTCCTCTGGAACGCAAGCGGTCGAAACATCGTTTCCGACAGCGGACTCCGCGCCGCCGGTTTTATCAGTGATGGCGGATACATGGTTGTGCAGAATGTGCAGAATGGTTTATACGGCGTCTGGTCAGCAGAAAAAGGACAGCTTACCGTGCCGTGTCGTTATCAGTCGGTTCGACTGCTGACCGGACAGTATGAGGGCGCCGAAGCGCCGCCGCCGGAAATTGTCGTGGCAGCCACGATGAACGGACAGACATGGACACCGCTGCGCCCCTATGACGGAAAAGTGTTCCTCACGGGAGAATTTGACGAAATTTCGACGGCTTCCGGTCTCTTGGCTGTCCGCAAGGGTGGCCGAACCACATATTACGATATGCGAGAAGGAACGGCAGCAATACCGCAAACGGCGGCGAACCGCAGTCAGATGAGCGCGTGGGCGGCGGACGAAGTCGAGAAAGCGGTCATGGCGGAACTGGTCCCTGAGGAGCTTCAGCGGCAATATACAAAACCCTGCACGCGACAGGAATTCTGTCAGCTGGTTGCGGCAATCACGCAGAAACGTACCGGAAATACTGTTCAGCAGCTGATCGTCTATCGCGGCGGCACGGACAGCAGTTTTACGGACACGGATAATGCAGATGTCTTGGCATGTGCGTCGCTTGGCATTGTGAACGGCGTCGGAAACGGCAGATTTGCACCGGACGCCCATATTACGCGCGAGCAGGCGGCCACGATGCTGGTTCGTGCAGCGAGTATTCTCGACATCCGTGCCAATCGCGAACACACGCCTTTCAATGATGCAGATCGTATTTCGACATGGGCGAAAGCGGCCGTGGCCGAGGTCAGCGCCATGCAGACAGAGGACGGCGCTATGGTCATGCAGGGCGTCGGCAGCAATCGCTTTGCGTCGAGCGATCCTTACACACGAGAACAATCAATCATGACCGCATACCGGCTGTTCCGGATGAAATGATTTCAAAGCTGTGTTCGAAAATATATGCATACACTCTCTAAGGAGAATATTCGAATTTAAATGTAAACTGATTCCACTATCATTTTCCCATTTTATTTTTTTCGTTATTGACCCCCAGCATCTCATCAATAGCAAACGAAAGTATTCGAAATCATTTATACTCAGAAACATACAAATTTTTACTTCAGTACCGTTTCCCTTGCTGTAAATCTTATGGAAATACATTGAGATAAAAGTACATCAAAGAAAGGGCGCGATGAAAATAAAGATACACAAGCTGCTGAGCCTGCCGTTGGCGGCGCTGCTGCTGAGCACGGCGTTCGCGGCGGAGCCGGAATGGAAAGAAGTGACCGATGCCGGGCAGTTGTTCGGACTCGGGGAATACGCGGCGGACTGGGACGCGCAGACGCAGACGCTTCGGCTGTATACGGACGAGCAGGGAACGCTGAATGAGTTCCGCGCCATCGAACACGTGCTTGAGCAGCCGCAGCCGGCGCTTCTTGAGAACGATGCGTATTTTCTGATCCCACGCGACGGGAAATATGCGATTTTCAGCCGCGATGGCGAACAGCTCACCGCGTACCGATATAATGGTGTGGAGTTCTATGGAGATGTTGCAGTCGGCACTTTTTCGCCGGATGATATGACATTGTGGGACGCTGACCTCATCGACCTGAAAACGAAGAAGGTCATTGCATCGTCCGGTGCCGGAGAGCCGATAGGGGTCTCGCCGGACGAACGCTCGTTTACCGTGGGAGATACGGTTTATGACGCGGACGGCAATATCCTGTTTCAGACCGAAGTGGGGAATATCGTGTCGCCTGAAGTCCGAGAAACGGCGCAGGGCGTGCTGTGGATTGGCAGCCGCGATGGGAAGAACGCGCTTTACTATGATAATACCTGTGTCAGCGGGCAATATGATGACATTCAGCCGTATGATATCGGCGACACGCAGCTGTTTACGGCGTCGTCGGACGGGACAGAAGCGCTTATGGATACGGACGGCCGGGAAATCACGAAAACCACAGGCGATATCATGCTGCTCGCGTCCGGCCTTGCCGCAGTGACGGACGGGAATACCGTGACATACTGGAACCAAGGCGGTCAGGCGGCGTCGTTTGAGCAGTACGCGGCGGTACAATGCTTTGTCGGCGGGAAAACGGATGCTTTCGACCGTGTGCTTGTGCAGACCAAAGCAGGAAAGTGGGGCGTCGTGCGGCAGGACGGCACGGTGCTGCTTGCGCCCGAATTTGACGGCGTAACGAACGTGGTCGGGAGCAATTCACTTTGCGTGCTGCAAAACGGGAACACGCGGCAGATTTGCAATCTGGACAGCGGCACAGCGCTGAACATCCCGGCAGAGGGCGAAATCTACACGGGCGAGGCGTTTGATGTCGGCACGGCGGACGAAATCGCCTGCGTTATCACCCTGCCGAACGGCGTGCGTACAGCCAGCCTGTACGACAAGAGCGGCACGCTTCTGCGCGAAAATATCCGCGCCGCGTTCCGGCAGAACGGGCAGACGCTGTATGCGCAGGTGACTGAGCCTGCGGCGGACGGCTACACCGAGGTGCTTACGGACGAGGAGGGCGCCGTGCTGTTCGCTGCCCCGAGCGGGCAGATGGTGACGTATGTCGCCCCGGCGGTCATCTGCACCGCCAAAGCGGGGATAGAAACCTTCGCCGCCGACCGGTCGTTTCTCCGCATGGATTTCACCTCGACAGCGCCGGTCAGCAGAGAAGAGCTGTTCGAGAAAAGGAAAATCGGCGTTATTCTGCTTGCGGCGGCAGGATTGCTAAGCATTGGGTATGCAGTATATCGCAAACACAGATAGAATATATGCTGTATACACTTGCTATATGAAAAGATAGCTGACTTTATCTGAATTAGAGCTTCCCTCTAATTTTCCCTCTCAGCCACCGCTTTTCGTCCACGAACGACCGAATCTGCACGACTACCCTGTCCCCTACTCTGAACTCGTCATCACTGAACTGCTGCGCGTACCGACATACCACCGTACAGCCGTCAGTCAATCGGCAGAACACACCGCCTGCATACTTGCTTGAGATCGTGCCGATGCGGCTGGAACCAACAGGGTGACGCAGTTCGGCGTGAACATACGGATCGGTGCCTACATCACGGACGGACAGGGCAAGCATATCCTCGCTCACATTCAACACCTTGGCCTGTAGCTGCTGTCCGGCGTGATACTCTTCGCGCATATCGGACAGATAAGTATAACTCATTGCCTGCTGTCCCATCGTCACATCAAAACCGCAGGCTGTCACCGTAATGCGGGTCGGACCGCAGGCCAGCACAGATGCCGAAATCACATCACCCTCACTGATGCGCTGCACGTTCAGCGCGTGCCAGCGCTGCTGCTCCAAAGCAAGCGAACGCGCTGCAACTGCACATTCGCCCTCACGGTCTACGCCGATGATGATGTAGTCGATTTCCGCGCCGATCACGCTGTTCGGGTTAATGCCGGTCGGTTCCAGCCAGAACAGCGGCAGCGGGATCAGCACCTTCACCAGATGCCGCATGACTACCATGCAGGTCAGTGCCTGTTCCGCGTCCTCATCGGTCGGGAACGGAATGGCTTCCAGACCAATCACTGTGTTCCGCAGCAGTGAGCGCGAAGAAAACGAAGCGTAAATCGCGTTCCATTCCTCGCGTTCCTCGTCAGACAGGTTGCGGTCAAGCTCTGCAAACGCAGTCGCATTGAACTCTCTGCGCGAGGTCGAAAGACGTTCCAGCAGTTCTCTGGTATCAATTTTCATGGTTTTTCCCTCCGTTATGTTGTTTCAGTGTCAGTTTTCCGTTCTGCTCCGGATACGCCAGCAGACAGGACAGATCAGACGGTATGTGCCCGGCCTGCGTCGCGTCCTCCAGCAGCAGAACCGTGAGCGTGGATGCAGGCTCTGCGACAATATCGCGCTCCGGCAGTGCGAATATTTTCTGTTCCCGCGAGAGATAAAACACTCGCGCCAGCAGACCGGATTGCGTGCCCAGTGCGTACAGTGAATTTCGCGCTGTGCGTTCAAAAATCGGCAGCTCTCTTGGGAAAATCGCCAAAATGAGATCTATCGCATTCGGGATAAACGGCTCATATTGCGGTCCGACTGCCGAGATCACGCCGTCAAATTCCCGCAGATAACCCGCGTCCCGAAGCTGGCGGCAGATGGGGCCTATCGCATTCGGTGAAGTACCAAACTGCCGGTGCAGCAAGGTCAGTGCCTGACTTTTTCGCATACAGCCGGTCTTTTTCAGCACTTCCAGTAGGTATTTCTGCTCCGGACTCCAAAATCTCATGTGGAAAACCTCCGTTTCAGGCGATTTGCCACCGGATCAAGCATTTCCTCGCTGCGGGACTCCATCAGACAGCTGAACAGCACCTTGGCGGCATACACAATGGCGTTCCTGCGGATTTCCAGATCATTGGCCTGTATCCGCAGCACCGCCGCCTCGGCAATCTCAAAGGTCAGTCCCCACAGCTTTTCGCGCACATAATCCTGGGGATAGGTGCAGTTGCCAATGCGAAGCTCGCTGCAATAATACAGCCAGTGCAGGCAGTCGTCCAGCAGGTTACGTTCCGCATCTACAAAATCCTGAAATTCTGCTCTGCGTTCTATCTCCTGCAATTCCGCACGTTCGCGTGTCCTGCCGATGAACGAACTCTCCTCAGTAAAACTATTTTCTGTATTTCTTATCTCTTTCTTACTTGTGTGCGGTTTCGGCAGGTCTTGAACTGCGGTTTCCGCACCTCTTGATGTGCCGTTTTCGCAGGTCTCGCACTGCAATTCCGGCAGGTCTGATGTAGCCGTATATAACGGTTCTGCGTCCGTATCCGGCATTTCGGAGCAGTTTTCCTTGTTGCTGTCCATATCATCTTCATTTTCCAGACCTGCATTTTCGGCAGGTCTGCTTTCGTTTGCGGAGAACGGTGCGCAGTCGTAGGCGAACGCCGCTTTTTCAGCGAAAACCACTTCTGCAAGATAAATACGGTTCGGCAGACCGCGCCCCTGCCTCTGCTCCCAGACAAGGTGCTTTTCGGTCAGCTCCTTAAAGCAGGAAATCGCCTTGCGGTACGAGATCTGCATCTCCCCTGCTAAATCTTCACGGGTGTAGATGACATAGACCTCGCCGTAGCGGTTCACCCAGCCGTTGCGCCGGGAAAGCTGAAATCGGTTGAGCAGAAACGTGTACGCTACCTTGCTTTCCAAGGTCATATCCGAATAGCCGCTGTCGCTGAACAGCCAGCGCGGCATCTGCATATGGTAATACGATATGATGTTGTTCAGCTTCATCAGTCCGAAGGATGGGCGATTTTCGTTATTTTCCTGTTTCATTTATCTTTCTCTCCTTTGTTCAGTGCGTCTTGTATTTCTTGCAGCTGCTGCGCCGTCAGTGCCGGAGCGGAACAGCCTTCCTCTTTTTCAAAGTGAAGCAGATTGGCATAAACCGCTTGCTCAGCAGAGCGTTTCGGCTGTTTGGTCTGCGCCGTTCGGGGCTCTTCTTCCATCTCGTTCGTTTTGCCATGATACTTCGCGATAGACAATGTTCGCAGCTTTTTGAAATCTGCAAACTCCGGCGGCATGACCTTATACAGCAACATGGGAAGCTGTCCACGCAGCATGACGATGCTTTTCGCATTATCCAGCCGCAGTACCTCGTCCGGCTGCATCAGCGCCCGCTGGGTATTGCTTCGCGTCTGTGAATACGGACGGGACAGGTTAGCCACCGGCGAAAACAGCGGTGTCTGCGGCTGCTGATTATTCGTAACGCGAATGGTGGTCATGCCGCATTTTTCGCTGACGAACTGCGCACTTGTCGTATCGTTTACGCCAAGACAGATCGTCGCGTCACAGCAGGCCGTGATCTCCTCCCATTCGCGGCGCGGATAAATATCGGCAAGCTGTGCGATGGACTGCACAATGACGATACAGTTCATGCGGAAGCCGCGTGTAAACGCGATGGAACGCTTGAAATCGCCCAGTTTGCCGATGGATGGAAACTCGTCCAGTACGAAATTCACCGGCACCGGCAGCTTGCCGTCCTCTGTTTCGCGCCGCGCGTACTGCTCCAGCCGCGAAAATATCATCGTGAAAAACAGCGAGGACAGAAATGCGTAAGTATGATCCTGTGCGGACAGGATACAGAAATAAGCGCAAGGCTTGTGTCCGGGGAGCGTCAGGTCGATCGTGCTGTCTGCTGTGAGCGCGTCTACCAGCTTGTCCTGAAAAACGTTCAGGCGGTTGCCCAGACCGATCACGATATTGCCGCGTATGTTCTCCTTTGCCTGCAAAAATAGTCCGTAGGGGCCTTTGGCCGGGTGTCCGGCGGGCAGCAGCTTGATCTCACGGTCGATCGTTGCCAATCCGTTATCGGTCAGCAACGAAAGTATCCGTCCAAGCCGCCGCTGTGACAGAGGAAGCACGTTTCCCGAAACGTCTTTATCGTTCTGCACATAGTACAGCAGTGCGGTAAGCAGGTTCAGTTCGGCTTTCGCCCAGAAATCCCCGGCTTCTTTCTCGGACGAGGTGTTGTTGATGATGGTAGACGCGATGATCGGGATCAGACGTTCGTCATAGTCGGCTTCGCCGATGCAGTTCCAACGGTCGGAGTGTTCCATCTCAAGCAGGTTGAACACACGGACTTCATATCCCATATCAGCGAGATAACCGGCGGTGCTTTCATACAGCTCGGCTTTTGGATCGGTGAGTATCATGCTTTCTCTGCGCTTGACGCACTGGAAAATCATCGGGCGCACAAAGCCCCAGCTTTTGCCCGTACCCGGTGCGCCGATCACCAGCATATTTCCGGCAAGACCGCTTTTGCTGCTCGATGCGATATACAGCGAAAAGCGGTTGTCGTCCAGCGGATCATCGCGGTGCTTGCCGTATATCGTGCCGGTGAGGTCATCCAGCCTGCCTGTTTCCAGTACCGCTTTCATTTCCTCCGGCTTCATAAAGCGCGAGGTGCCGTGTGTGCCGTCCGGCAGAATGTCAAAACCGCGCTTGTCGTGTACCGGATGATAGCCGGACAGCCAGTTAAAACCTTTCCTCGTCAGCAGACACGCCAGAACGAGCAGTGCGGCGGTGAGTCCAAGTCCGGTGAGCGTGAACGGCGCAATCAGATTGCGGAACGGGTTTACCACCCAGATGCTTGCGATATCGCTTTCCACGTCGAAGGACTGCCGGATACCGAGCCGCACCGAGTTTACGATCATGCCGTAAAAGTACCAGCCCATACCGCCCAGGACGGCATACAGCCGCCAATCTGCGCTGTGCTTGGCTCTCCAACGCTCCAGACGCTTATTCAGGCGTTGTTCCAGTTTGGCAATCCGTTCAGACAGCGGTGTCATAGGTCAGCACCCATTTCCAGAATACAGAGCGCCTGTTCGTCGATCACCGCAACATGGAAAAACGGCGGCGGAAAAATCTGCGACAGAAACCGTTTCTGACTTTCAAACGCCGCAAGCAGTAGACCATGGTATCCGGCGGCACGGGCCTGCTGCGCCGCGCGGAATACTTGACGCAGCTCCATGTCCGCGACAATGCGGGCCGGAAACTGAAAGTCCGCGCTGAAGAAATCGCAGTCGGATAAATGTGTGCCTGTTATCGGTGCGCCGAGCATTTTCGCCAGACGAGGACGGTAGTTTGCCACCTGCATCAGCCGAAGCTGCAATACACCGTCCTTGTTGCACGGCAGCAGATATGCTGGACTGATCTGCTGATAGAACCGGGCGTAGCTGACGCGCTTGCCGGTGCAGCTCGTCTGTTCTTCCAACAGTGCGCGATAAATATCCGTGTAGCTGCTTCCGCACAGCAGATACGCCTGTTCGGTGCAGCCGCTTCCCAGCGTGGCAGACTGAGCACAGTCTATCTCGCGCTGAATGATAACTCGCTGCGCTGTCTGCGGATAATGCACGGCGAACATCGTGCCGCCGAGCCGCAGGAAACCGGACACGAGGCTGATGCCTATCGGGTTCTGTCCCTCTCTGCCGCGCAGCACCGATGCCGAGAGGTACCCGCCTTTCTCCCGCAGTGCAGCAAGCGAATCCGCGAACGGATCAATGCCGGCGGCATACATGGTCAGTATCACAGCGGCGTTTTCAAATCTGCGATTGACACGCTGTGTGTGCCGGTCTGCCTGCATGGGAAATCCCTGTTCGGAGAGCCACGCATAACCGGCCGGTGTCAGCCGCCAGCCGTATGCCGCCGAGTACGGCCGCAGATACTTTTGCTGCACCATCGCGGTCATAACAGACGGCCGGAAAATGCGGCGAAAATTGTGTTCACACTCACAATCTATGTTCTTGCACCACCCGATGAGCCGCATCACAGGCAGTATGGTTTGCACGCGCAAATAATCACCTTTCCTTCTGAAATTACCGCCCTGTCTTACCAGGTCGCGGTAATTGAGTTTGTGCTTTTGCAAAATTTAGAACTATTTGTGTTTATTTTTCTCGTTTTTCTCCAACACTGTAGAGAAACCGAAATGAAATCGACATTTCATTTTGACCTCCCGCACGGACGGTACTACCGCCCGTGCAGAGGTTCCTTTTTTACCGCCCGATCCACGTTTTTTTCACTTCAAAATAAGGGGCTGCAAGGACCTCGGTGAAGCCCTTTCCGTCCGGTATACTGTCCAGAATCAGGCTGACCGTTCGGCTGTCATCGTCCTCGAACAGAACGCCTTTCAGCGCGTTCGTCACGCACTTCCATTCCTTGTTGTCGGGATCAAATGTACGGCCTGTATATCGGCGGTCGGTGTGCTCGGTGATGATAACAAAGGCGCGGTCGTACCACGGGAGCGTGCCGCCCGCCGCACGGTGGTCATGCAGCATCTGAAGCAGTGTACTCTCGATGTAGCCGGTCACGCGCTGGCGGTTGCTCTGCAGGAGCGTATTCAGACGAATGTGCGTCCAGCCGTCACGGGTGACCTCCACCGCGCAGTGTTCCTCGACATGGTACGGCAGGATATGCGCCTCACGGCCATGCTTTTCCGGTTTGAGAAACGAGCTGAAATACCGCCGAGCCGAGAGCGTTGTATTTTCCAACGTGCAGAGCAGTTCATTCGCCAGATGGCTTCGCTTGTTGCTATCGTCTGCCTGCTCAAATGCTTTCGTCAGACGCGTCAGCTTTTCCAGCTTGCTTTCGAGTTCATTCATCATTCGGGACTTCCTCCTTTGTCGGGTGTCTGCGGCGGCGCGCTTCTTCGATGTGCTGCCGCTGGCGGATACGGGCAATGTCGCGCGGGTCGGTGGTAATCAGCTCATGCTCGCGCGGCGATGCGATAATCTGCACGCCCAAACGGTTGCGGCCTGCACACAGCAGAGCCTGTCCGCGTGTGAAATTGGCGTGCATCTGCATTTCTTCGTCCGTCAGGTGGTAGTGCTGCTGAATGAGCGCGGCCTCTTCGGGTTCGGTCATCAGTGCAAACTTGATACGGCTGTTGTTGAGCAGTGCTTTGCCGAATTTGCCGTTTTCCAGTGCGAAGAAGTCCTCTAAGTCCTGCGAGGCGGCGATAGCGGACGCACCGTAGCCGCGCACGGTCTTGAACAGCTCCAGCACAAACTCCTCCGCCTGTGCATTAGAGCCTGCGCCGATCAGCGACCAGACCTCATCGAGAATGACCACCTTGTTCTCCGCGCGTGACATTCGGCAGTAATCCAGACAGATGTCCGCCGCCAGAAGTGTGCCGAACGGCAGCAGTTCCTTGCCGATTTCCGAAATATCCAGCACGATATATTTGTTATTCATGTCAATGTTGGTCATGCCGCCGAGATTTGCCGCCGAACCGGTCACGAAACGGCTGAGAATACCGGCAAGCGGCCGTGTTTCTTCGCGTTCGTTCAGCAGTTCATAGAAATCTGCCGGTGTGGGCTGCGGTCTCAGTTCGCCGTATTCGTCATACAGGCTGTCATTGCTGCGCGTAATGCCGAAACGCTCATACAGCCGCATGAGTTCCACATCCAGACGGCTTTTCTCGTCCTCGGTCAGACCGCGCCGCAGCAGCGAAAAGTAAATGTGCAGGCGGCTGATCTTGTCCGCAAGCAGAGAATCTTCACGGGTGCGGGTGCGCGTCAGTTCGGCGTTTACGTCCAGCGTCCGGCGGCGGATTTCCAGAAAGTTGATGCAGTCCGTAGAGGACGGCGCGAGTTTGATGTACAGACCGCCGATGGCCTCACACGCCGCACGGTACTCGTAGCCTTTGTACGGCGCGATCAGGAAAACCTGCTTGCTCTGCTGACGGTAACGCATGGCGATGAGCTGCAGCAGATAGGTCTTGCCCGCACCGGACATACCGAGAACGGTCATGTTGGCGTTGCTGTATCGGTTTCCGTCAAAAATATCGAGCATACAGACCGCATGATTGCGCAGGTCTTCACCGATGAGGATACCGTTCTGTTCGCAAAGCTCCATCGAATAGAATGGAAATGCGCCTGCTGCACCGGAAAGCAGCGTGTTCCGTCTGGCTTTGCGGGCGATCTCCGGTGCAGGAGCGACTACCGGCAGGAATGAGTGAAACGCCTGTTCCTCCACGTAGTCACAGCGTTTGCAGATAATATCCTGTGACGCGCAAAGGCGTTCGACCTCCGCCAGACGAGTATGCAGCAGTTCCTCGTTTGCGGCCGTAACCTCAATGAGCGTGTACATATCGTAATAGTCCTCGTTTGCCGTGTTCATCTGCTGCTTAATGTACTGTCCGGCGTAAATCGCGCTGCCCATCTGCTCATAATCGGCGCGGGTGTCGTCTACATCACGCATACGGCTGCGGCTCCAGATGGTGGAGTTTGCGACTTTCGGCAGTATTTTCTCGCGCGGACGGCGAAGAAGGGTTGTCGAGAGAGAAATACCATCGCCCATGCCGACCAGTGCCGCCAGCCAGCCACCGCGCACAAGGCTCTGATAGCCGTAACCGGCAATATAAAGGTAGGCGTGATACACGCCGTCTATCACCAGATAGTCGCGGTGCGTCATGTTGATCGCGGACGGACAGATGAGATCCATCACGCGCGTTGTACCGTCTGACTGTTCGGATTTCAGCTTGCTTTTCTTAGGCTTGCGGCGTTTCTTCCTGCGCTTTTTCTCTTTGCGTGTCGGCTGTTCCGCAATTTCGGCATTTTCTTCAACATCGGTTTCTTCCGGCATATCCTCTGTGGGAATACCGAAATAGTCCTCCATCATCAGCCGGAAATCCACAGGCAGCTTGATGTTCCGCGCGGTCTGCTTGCACAGCATGGAAAAGACGGTTTCTACCATCTGATTGTCGATGTACTGCGGTTCCGCAACAGTAAGGCCGCATCGGGCGAGGTAGCCTTTGGCGGTATCCGCAATCTGATAAAGCGCGTCTGCACGCTGTTCGGGTGTCTTGGCCGCCGGAGCCATGTCCGGCTCAAAGCGATACGCCACGAAAAAACGTGTCGTGAACGCGCCGCCCTGGATCATGCCGCGCACCTGTTCGATATTGTCCTCAATGCAAGCCCGACAGCTTGCGTCCGTTTCGGTTTCGGCGTACTCGTTCATACGGCGCGTGTACTGCTCCACATCGACCGGCTGTGACAGGCAGAGAAACTGTACGCTGCTCGGCGCGATTTTGAGCCATGCGGCCAGTGCGCCGACAATGCGGACACGCTCTGCGGTGCTTTGCAGGAAAAAGTTCATCGGCAGCACTTCAAACAGTCCGACCAGTCCGCCGTCCCTTGTGTGAATGATGCCGCGGTCTATATCTGCAATCGGCAGACTGCCTTGCAGGTCATCGCTTGCAGCGGCGCGCTTTTGCGGGCTTTGTACGCCAAAAATCGCGTCTTTTATAGTCATATTTGATCATTCCTCCCTTGTTCAAGATAATTCTGCGGTGTCTGCGCCAGCGGAAATATACGCTGAGAAAGCGGCTGAGCGAGTCGTCACGGATACCGAGCAGCGAAAAGCCGCAGACCGGTACCAGCAGGCACAGTGAGATCACCAGCTTTATCGTGAGCGACACCGCAAGCTGACGGGCAAGCAGCATACAGAAACCGAGCGTCGGCGCGGCGAGCACGACCGCTTCGATGCAGTTGCGCAGTTCAAACATACCGAATACGCGGCCTGCATCGGTGAAATTCGCCGGAATAAAGTAAATATCCTCGTTATCCATCTGCAATCACCTCGGTTTCCGGAACAGCCAGAAACAGCCGTCCTTTCTGTTCGCGGTAGTCCGCGATAGCGGCGGCCGCGTTGGCATTGCGGCGCAGCAGCACGACTTCCAGTGCGCGCGTGAGCTGTTCTTCGATATGCGGTGTCAGCGGACAGTCCATCAGCTCGATCTGACTGATGCGCTGGATACTCACGCTGCTAGCCTGTGCCAGTTCTGCCAGTGAAATACGGTGCTTTACACGAAAAACTCTAAGTTTTAGAATTTTATCGCTGCGATATTCAATTTCCATTCCTTCCTCCTAACCCAGTACCCAGAAAGGCCCACCGGCGGCGGAGCCCTTGTTGCACTCGTTCAGAAAAATATTGATGTCCCACTCCTTTTGACTGCGTTCGTAGCTGGCGCAATCCGCGACCAGAATTTTGCCTTGGCTCGTAATGCCGCGCAGCACGATGAAATGTCCGCCGCGCGTGAAATGTCCCTGACTCATAATCGCCACGACAAGTTTTCCGTCCTGCAAAGCCTGAATCAGCAGTTTTCTGCTCTGCCCGATACCGCGGCAGGGAACACCCCAGTGCGCCGCGCCGTCCGGAATCAGGCTGTGATAACTGCCCGAACCCTCGCAGCGATGGCCGGTCTTGACCGACCACTCGCAGACCGCGGGCGGCGTGACCGTCTTGTTCGTCAGCGTGGAAATACAGATAGCAAGCGAACTCGGTCCGCAGCCTGCGCCCGCAATCGTGTTGGTGCGGCCGTACATCTGACTGCCCCAGCGGCTGTCATACTGACTGAAATACACCACATTTTTGGAATTTCCGCGTCCGGTGAATACAATATCGGACAGATCTTCGTCTGCGGTGTTGTCCGAGGAACCGACCGGCGCGGCGTAATCGCTGTCTGCAATCGTGTCCGCAATCAATGCCGCCCAGTCGCGCTGCTGTTCATCAAAGGCCAGCTTGTCCATCAGCTCGTCCGGTGTCATGTCGTAAATCACCAGAATGTACCCGACGAGTTTGCCGTCCTTGTACTTCGGTTCCAGTTTGTACTGCATTTTGTCTTTCATGGTCTGCACGATTTTGTCCTCATCGAGCAGAGCAACGTCCTGTTCGTGCAGGACTGATGTAATGGCGATCTGCCAGTAGTCATTGGTGTTGCCAAGACGAGTTTCGATAGACAGGAACCCGAGGTCTTTTGGCAGGAGCGACACGAACAGCTCTACGGCCTGCTGCTCCAGCGAACGCTGACGTTTCCACGATGCGTTCAGTGTCTGCGCCTGTGCGGTCATTTCCTGTATATCGGCAGATTTGACGCTTGGCGCGTCAAAAAGATTGCACGGTATCGCCGCGAGGAACAGCAGCGGTAAGCCGAAAATCACGGTAACTGCCGCAAGCACGGGTCTCACAAGATGCTTTCCGGCTTCGATTGCTGTGGCAGCTGCGGCGCCGTGCGGTCCGCCGGACCATGCGGCGTGTGCGATGCGTGCCGCCGCGACTGCTCGTTTACGGCTTGTGTTTTCGTCCTGCATGACGTTCACCTCCGTTCTGCGGTGTTATGTTGTTTGATTTCACCGGTTCGGCACTGCGGCGCAAGGTGCGCGGCTGACTTACCGGTGAAACGGGATTTTCCGGCGCAGTCTGTGCTTTCGGCGGCTGAACTGTGGGTTTCACGGGTGCAACCGGAGAAATATCCGGTCTTGCGACGGCAGAAGTGCCGCGGTTGCGCTGCGGTGTAATGTCCGGTTTGACGGCAGCAGAATTGTGTTTTGCCTGCGGTGCAGTGTCTGACCGGACAGACTGCATACCAGGTATTCTGTGGCTCGACTCTACGTTCTGTGTGGTTTTGCGGACAGACTCTACGTTCTGTGCAGATTGGCCGGGCGCAATCTGTGCAGGTGCAACCGAGTGCGTGCCAGTCTTTGTTTCGGTGTTACGCCCAAAACTGCCGACCTTGGTTTGTGCAGAAGAACGATTTTCTGTATGCTCTGCGGTTTTCGCTTCACGAATTCCTGCGGGACGCGGCGGTGTTACCGGACTGATGCGTCCGGACTGTTGACCGTGCGTGCCGCCGTTTTTCTCGGTCTGTGTGCTGTGTTCGATGGACTGCGCCTGAACCGAAGTATTTTCCGCGCTATGTTCCGCCGCCTGCGATGCAATAAAATCGTGCGACATGGCACTATGAATTTGTATTTGCGGCGTATTCTGCGTGTTGTTGACGCTCTGTGTACCTGCAACATTCGGTGTTCCTTGAACGGCAGATGCGCCGTGCGGGACAACCGGCGGTCTTGCGGACTGCGGAGAAACCGGCGGCGGTGTTTTCGCAAAATCATGCGGCAGGGGCCGTATCTGCGGCGCGACCGGTGTAATTCGCGCGGCACCGGAATATGCCGGATTGCTCATGGTCACAAAATCGCCGTCCGTGAAATCGTCTGCGTCAATGCTGATGTCTGCATATTGATGCGGCATATGGGACGATGCAGTATGCCGCGCAGACGAACCATAGGAAAAATTGCTGTCCTGCTGCGTGTTGGTCTGCGAACTGCTGCCAGACGATGCAGAAAGCTGTGAAGGCTGTCCGTTACCGACTTGTCTGCCCATGCCATAGGCCAGCGGGCCGGACGGCGGAGCCGCAGCCGTATTGGTGGGGTGCGGCGGATTCGAGATCGTGTTTTTGATAAACGATGCCGCGTGATGCACCAGCATGGCACTGAGCATACCCGGAACGTGATGATGCCCCAGCGGGTCGCCGGTGATAGCCGGATTGAGTCCGATACGCAGGATAATGCTGTCCATCTTTTTCGCCACGCGGACAATGCCCGTAATAAGCATGATCCACGGCACGATTGCCGCACCGGTTGGCGAATTGGACATAGCGGACAGCAGCATTTTCACGAACATCACATTCAGCACCATGAGCGTACACATAGATGCAAACATTCTCAGCCAGCCGCGGAAAATCTCTGCGGTGCTTTTCGAGCCGCCCATTGCAAATGCCAGCGGCGCGCAGTAAATAAGTACGCATAGAATGACATATCGCTCCGCGACCTCGAAGAACAGCTTGATGATCTGCCACTGGATATACACATTGACTACGATGACCACCAGCCAGCCCGCATTTGGCAGTTCGCTGAAGAAATCCTCGTTGAATGGCGTGAAAGTCACGGCTTTCGGCACTTCCAGCATCCGCATGATAACGGCGGAAAGGCTGAGCGCGATGTCGCATATCTGCCTGCTGCACACAAGCAGAAAGCTGAACATAGCCGTTCGCAGAAACAATCGTCCCGGTTCCTCGGCTTCAATGCCGACACCGGAGACCATGGAGCGCAATGCCTGATATGCCAGATTACCGATGAGCAGTGCCCAGCCGACCGCCAGCAGAATGGTGGCAATATCCTTGACGACCGGCACGCGGGACGCAAAATACGAGGTATCTACGCGCAGCAGTGTCATAAGCTGCCGGAGCAGCTTCTCCGCCATCTCGTACCACATCGTTGCCAGCCATTCGAACAGCGCTTTGATAAGTTTTTCGAGAATGGGATAACCTCCTTTCTCTTGTCATAATGTATTGAATTTTGTATAATATAGTTAATCCAGCGTCGCCAGACCGTTGAATAGCGGACGAACATAGGCGATAAAAGCTCCAATGCCGTTGATAATGACCCACGCGAGCCAGACACGTTTAAGCCAGTCCCATGCTTGATCCGCTTTCTGCTGCGTGCCGGACATCTTTGCGCCGATGACTGCAACAGCGGACATCAGACCGGCGAGCACTGTGGATACGCCTGCGATTTTGGTGTAAACGTCTTTGATAATGCGGTTTGCGGCGGTCCACATATCTTCGACCGCGAAAGCGTGCGGCAGAAAAAGGGCTGCCAGAAGCAGCAGAATCAGTGCAATGCGGTACGCAAGAAAGACGCGCCGCATAAGCTGCGAATAGTTGATAGAAAGATGGATTTTGTTCATAATTCTAAAGGTTCCTTTCGATAAAATTTGACGCGAAAAAAAGAAAAACGGAAGCTGAATGAGCTTCCGTTTCTTATTTAATTTCCTGACCGACTACGCACAGCCGATAAGACGGCTCGTTGGCAATGCAGGTCAGCAAGGTGATGCGATTGTCTGCGGTGGGATTGAGAACGGCGGTGTTTGTCGCCGCAATCCGTCCGGCCGAGGTAACGCGGTACGTCCGTACACCGAGCGAAGTGCGGTAGGTAATTACATCGCCCACCTGTACGTTTTTCAGCGTACCGAAATACGGCCACGAGCCGCGGTTATGGCCGCAGAGAGCTACATTGCCGTTCCAGACCGAAGTGCCGTCTACATGACCGGCACCTTTCCGCATACTTTCGTATGTTGCGCCGGGATAGACATACGCGAACAGCTTGCGATTGCCGATGGATATCGCACCGAAATGACCGTTTGTGACAGCAAACTGCGTTTGAGCCGTATAACTGCCGCTTTCCGCGCCTGACAGCCGATTGAACGACACGTTTTCCATGCCGTTCAGCTTTTCGTCTGTGTTGATCTGCTGTTCCACGGAGTCACCCCACGGATCAACATACGAACCGACCGGAATAACAGGTGAGCCTTCGCGAGGCGCTGTGCTTTCCGCATCCGTCCCCACACCGGCGGACGGAACAATGATAGCTGCACCGCCGGAGTTGTCCGCGCTGTCAATATCCAGCGCACGATTGGACGATGTGGGTGCGTAGAAATGATTCGGGTACAGGTCTGCGGAGTAGTGATACGCAAGGGCAGACGCAAACGGGAACGTAAAAATGCCGAACATAAACGCCGTGCAGCATAACAGTTTGTGTTTCATGGAAACCTCCTCCTAAATGAAAACCTCGCCGCTTGTAATGAACGGCGAGGTTTTTGCGAACATAATTGAATATCGTAGTTTATAGGGCTTTTAACAGGAATGCCATATACAGAGGGAGCGTTAGAATCTGGTCATTGCGCCCAATATTATAATCTCCAAGTTTAATAGCATGGGAAACATGATATTTTTCCGGGTGACGCAGGATGGTTTTAGTGCTTTTGGTGTTTCCATCCGATGCTTTGACCTCTACAAGTGTACATTCACCGTGATAGCGAATGACAAAATCAACTTCCAAACCAGAGTCCTTATGGAAATAATATAGCTTGCGTCCCATCTTCGAGAAAATATCTGCTATTAGATTTTCAAAAATAGCACCTTTATAACCATATAAATTTCCTTGCAGAATGTCATATTGTGTACCATCTTCCAGCATACTTACAAACAATCCTATGTCACGCATATATACCTTAAACATATTTTCGATTGAATTGCCGTCCAACGGTAATTCGGTGATAGAAAGGTTGTAACAGCGCGTGATGATTCCGGCTTCTTCAATCCACTGAAGACTGCCTGCATATTTAGAAGAAGTAGCTCCTTTTTTGACAAGTGAATACTGGAATTTTTTATTTTCTTTAGCCAGTTGACGAGGAATGGACTCAAAGCATTCTGTTATGCAGGATTTATCTTTTTTATCCGCATATTTTATCATATCATCTTTGTATGAGCGCACAATATCTCGCTGGATTTGCAGCACACGATCCAACCGATGCGTATTGATAAAAGCGTTTACTGCGTCAGGCATACCGCCAACGACGGCATATTGCAGCAAGAGTTGACGCATACGATGATGCAATGCGTCAGGAACTGGTTTTTCCTCTGACAGACAGTTTTCCAGTATAGAGGTCAGCGGAGGTTCAATTCCATTTGCCCATAAAAATTCTTCAAAATCCAGCGGATACATATCGATTACAGTTTCAGACCCTACGGGCACGGATTTTGGTTCCTTTCCGTAACCCTTTACACCGAGCAGCGAACCGGTAGCGATGACATCGTATCGCCCGTCTATACGGAAAAATTTCAAGGCGGTGCGTGCCTCGGGGCAATCCTGAATTTCATCCAGAATCAGCACGGTTTTGCCCGTTTCAAAAATTGCGTTTTTTCCAAGAAGAGCAGACAGCATCATTACGATATTATCCGGCTCCAGTGAACCGGAAAAGACAGAGGCATAGTCGGGATTTTCAAAAAAATTCAGATATACAACATGCGCATAGTTTTTCTTGGCAAAATCCAACACAGAATAGGTTTTTCCGCACTGACGGCATCCCTTGATAATCAACGGCTTATGCTCCGGATCGTTTTTCCAGTCTATCAGACGCTGTTCAATTTTTCGTTTCAGCATGAGATTACCTCCATCTGATATAGATATTATAATCATAGTATATCCGAAACAAAAACTTTTTACAAGGGACTTTAGCTCAATAGCGCAAACTTTTTCAAGGGACTTTTCTGCCAAATTATCAATTTTTTCAAACGACTTTTCGAGAGAAGTATCAACTTTTTCAGGCGACTTTTGCGAAAAGCAGCAATTTTTCATATTCTCACCCCAAACGCATAATCGCTTCCCACGAACGATTCTACTACATGGTGCTGCGCTTCTTTGCCGGTTTCGATGGCAATATCGCGCCCTACGAGGCGTTTTGCCAGCTTTCGGCGCAGAATAACGGTATATTCTGTTTCGGCGTGACCTTGCAGCGCACTCAGCCGTATTCTCGGTGTCCGAACGCGCACGAATTGGCGGCTTACCACATCGTGAATGCGGCGTTCCTCGTTGTAGACATAGACGCGCGCCGTGTGCCAGAGAATGTATCGAACGATCAAAAACACCAGCAGGAGAACGCCCGCGGCGCAGACAATTACGATCTGCGAAAGCGTTACATCGGGATCTAAAAACGGCATGACGGGTATCTTGCTGCCGACATAAGTTACGGTATACGTCACATGATCCACGCTTGTTTTGGCAATCTGCCCGCGATAAACGGCACTGGCTTGATAACCGGTCGCAACCTGTCGGCTGGTGTAGGTGGTTTTACTGTAAACCGCGGTAGCTGTCCAGCTGTTCGGTACATCGGAGTCCGACACATTGGCCGCTTCTGCCCATGTCAGACCGGTGCGTGGCAGGCTCAAGCCGTCTGCCTGAACCGCTTCGGGGACGAGTGAGCGGTCATTGTACGGTAAGGTGTAACTTTTCGTGACACTGTGCGGGTGACTGTCCGTTACGGTTTTGTATCCGGTCGCTTCCACCTTGATGCTCTGCAAATCAAGCGTTAAATCACCGATAAACCCGTCCTTCGCATAGGTTTTCGTGACCGGAAACCGGTCAATAACCGTCGCTAAATCGGAAGAGGGCGCGTCTATCGTTACCGTGTCCTCCGCGTCCTGTGTGTCGGTTCTGTGCTGCACGGTTTTGTCCATGCGCTCATAGCGATACCAGTAGCCGCCTTGCGAAAACGGTTCCTCCTTGAGTGCCGCCGGGTCAAAGTCCGGCGGCATTTCGTATGTTTTCGTCAGCGTAGGAACGCCGTTTATCTCAATCGGTTCTACCGCGACCGGCGTATAAACCGCGTGATCGCCGGCTAAAAGCACCTGTTCGGTTTCATCTGCTGCACCTGCCGCACTGATAAACAGTGCGGCAAGAAGTGACATCATCAGCCACCGCCATTTCTTTTTCATTATCGTTTTCCCTCGTTTCTGTAGTTAGTAGCCGGTCTTCGGCAGCGTGGGCTTGGTATAGATCGGAGCGCGATGGATCTTTGTTACCCATGCGCTGGTCGAGCTGTCCCATTCGCCCTGATACGAGCCGCCGCAATCCACACGGTTTGTAATTTTGTATCCATTTGCCATATACGGCGGCACATAGACGTAAACCGTTGCCTTTTCCGTCATTCTGAATCCGGCGGGGACGGTGCCAAACTCATAGCGAATATCGGTCACATACTCACCGATTGCCAGTTTGAGCGAACCGGAATCCACCTTAAACGAATAGCGGTTGGTGGAAAGCAGATTGTCCGCAAGCACGCGATAACCGTTTTTGTTCGTCTTATAGGTGATTTTGTACCAGACACGCGCATTATAGGTACCGGTCATTATTGTACCGACACGAACGGCATCTGTCGGAATACGATCATGCCAGAAGAAATTATCCAGCGGCACGTTGGACTGATTTGCAACATTTGTGATGTCATAGCGCATATTATCGCCCGCATCCACCGTGTAATTGCCCGTTTTCTTAATGCTTGTTTTGATGCTTGCGGCATCGTTATACATCTCGATGCGGACCACATCGCCCTCGACCTTCAGTTTGACTTCAACTTTCTGCGTGTTGAGCTGATAAAATCGCGGAGCCTTAATTTCACGCACAAAGTAGCGTCCCAGCGGCAGCGGATTGGAAGCCGCAATACCACGGGAGTCCGAGGTAATCGTATCTACGATACGTCCGGTTTCGGCGTTTTCAACCTCAAACACCGCGCCTTGCAGCAGACTGCCTTTGAGCTGATTTGTGACCGGATTATCCTGCGAGGATTTCTTTACCACCTGAATTTGTCCGAGAACCGGCGTGTTTTCCACGACCAGTTCGGTCGTTTCTCCTCGGCGGATACGCAGCGTGCGAACCGTGCTGTCCAGCACATAACCCTGTGCCGCCGCGATTTCCTCGACTTTCAGCTTGATTTCGCTCTTTCCATCCGTCAGAATGTCGCGCAGCTCGATATAGCCGTCCTGATCGGTAGAATATTCGCCGATGAGATTGTTTGCTTCATCTTTTACGAGGAAACGAACGCCGTAAATGCCTTTCTTCGTTACCGCGTCAATCTTCTTAATGCGGATACTTGCCAGCTTTTCGTTCTGAAATTCAACGGTCGCCAGCTCACCGGATTTGACAATAACGTTCTGCGGTGTGCTGTCCAGACGATAGCCTTCCGGACAGGAAAGTTCCGTGACGACGTAAACGCCGTCCTCCAGACCGCTGACTGTCGCCAGACCGGCGGAATTGGTGGTGTATTTGCCGATAATTTCACCGTTTGCCTTGGCAACCCGGAACACGCAGCCGCTCAGCGGTTTGTTCGTGCCTTTGATGATTTTGCGGATTTGCAGGCCGTAGCTGCGGCTGTTCGAGAAAACGACCTCGTAGGTCTGATCGGCACGAAGTTCTACCGTTTTCGGCGCTTCATCAATTACATAACCGTCCGGCGCTTTGGTTTCGGTGATGATATAGGTTCCGGTGTCAAGTTCAGCAAGATGCACAATACCGTCCGCATCGCTTACAACATTTTCACGAACAACCGAACCATCGCCGCGTGTTACCTTAAAGGATGCGCCTGCCAGCGGTTTGCTGGTCTGTGCATCAACCTTTTTGATAAGCAGGCCGGGTTTCTTGGTGTTTTCGATGGTAAGCGTGTAGGTTTTGCCCTGTTCCAGCGAAATTGTGCGCGGATTCTTATCCAGAATATAGCCGCCCGGAGCAGTAATCTCGGTCACGATATAATCTGCGGCATCCAGTCCCTCGACGAAGGCAGTACCGTCCTCACCGGTTGTAATGTCCTCGCGGATCACATCACCGTTCGCGCGTGTCAGCTTAAAGACTGCACCGGACAGCGGCTTCTTGGTTTCGGCGTCGATCTTGGTGATGGACAGTCCCGGCTTCTTGGTGTTCTCAACCGTAATCGAAGTATCCTTATCGGTCGTGTGTTCGATCTCCAGCGGTTTGTCGTTGAGGATATATTCTTTCAGCGTCGCAACTTCCTGCACCTTGTAGGTGCCTGCCGGGGCCTTTTCGATGGTGATTTTACCGTTTTCATCGGTGGTGTAGTCACCGAGCAGCACACTGTCGCGCCAGATTTTGAACTGTACGCCCGCCAGCGGCTGCTTGGTCTGGCTGTCCACCTTGATAACCTCGAACTTCTTCTGTACGGTATTGTCCACTACGAGATCAACATTTCCGTCCGTCGTATGCTCAATGGTGATCGGTTCCTTATTCAGCACATAACCGGCAAGAGTATGATACTCCTTGAAGGTGTATGTGCCGCTGTCAGCGTAGGAGATCGTGAATTTACCGTCTGCGCCGGTGGTAAAGTAGCCAATGCTCTTGCCGTCCTTGAAGCCTTGGAATACAACGCCCTGCAACGGCTTGCCGGTATCCTTGTCAATCTTAGTGACGGTAATATCCTTCTTCATCACATTCGGAATAGTGAAGAACGTCGGGTACTCGGAATTGTTCTCAATGGTGAATACCTTTTCGTTCAGTACATACTTCGGGTCGGTGATAACCTCCTGCGCCTGATAAGTACCCGGCTCGGCATACGGCAGCCAGATACGGCCATCTGCGCCGGTGGTGTAGTTGCCGAGCAGCTTGCCGTCCTTGTAGATGGCAAAAGTTACACCCTCAATCGGCTTGTGAGTTTCGCTGTCGATTTTGAGAATACCGAAGTGTTTCTTGATGGTGTTGGCAAAGGTAAGGGTCGGGATTTCAGCCTGATCCTTTACCAACTCAACCGTCTGATCCGGTGCATCCATGTTGTAATGCTCGGTATCGCCGCCGGTTTCCTTAACGCGGTAAGTACCCGGCTGGAGGTTTTCAACCATCGCTTCGCCGTTCTGGTTGGTCGTTACGGTCGTAAGGTGAGCATCGTTGTAGTACACATCAAACTTCCAGCCGGACAGCGGAACCTTGGTTTCCTTGTCGATTTTCACAATACGGATGGATAATTTTTTTGTATTTGCAACATTGACTTCGCGGATGAGCTGCGTCGGGTCTGCGGTCGGGTCAATGTAGACCTCGTGTACCTGCTCGTCGCGGAGATAACCCTGCGGCGGTTCGGTTTCGACTACCTGATAAAATCCCTTGGGCAGATCGTACAGACCGGCATTGCCGTTTACATCGGTCTTTACGGTTGCAAGTACCTGACCGTCGCGGCGGATTTCAAAGGTCGCGCCCTCCAGCGGCATCTTGGTTTCCTTGTCGAACTTGTAAATCTTGATGCCCGGTCGCGGTGCGTCCTTAAAGGACAGCTCAATGTCCTTGCTGTTGTCCCATGCAAAGGTCTGAATGTCCGAACCATCGGTAGCGTAACCCTCCGGCGCGGCGATCTCGTATACCTCGAAAGAGCCGGTCGGCAGGTCGCGGCCCTGTACTGTGATTTCTCCGAGTGCGTCCGTAGTGAAACTGTGTTTATAATCGCTGTCAATGCCTCGAATTTCAAAGGTGGCGCCCATCAGATTGCGGCCATCCGCACTGCTGATTTTATGGATTTTGAATGTATGGTCAGTGCTGTTTGCAAGCTGCAATTCGATGGTCTGACCGCTTTTCGTGCCGGTGTTGACCGTCTTTGCCGGGAGCAGCGTGTAGCCTTTCGGTGCGGCGGTTTCTTTTATCGTAACGTTGGTGTTCAGCGGCAAATCGTTGAAAACCACCTCGCCGGACGCGGAAGAAACGCCGGTCAGCGGTGCTTTTTGTCCGGGGTAGGTCAGCTCAAAGGTACAGCCTGCCAGTCCCGCACCGGCTTCATCGGTTTTCAGGATACGCACGCGAACCGTACCCTGTGCAACCTCCTGATTGACGAAAACAAGCTGTGCGGCGGACTGCTTGACCGCCGGTTCGACCAGAATGACCGGCTGAACACCGCTGGCGTTGGTCGATGCAACATAAACATCATAGCGGTCTACATTCATCGTCGCGGTAACAGCAGTCTGCAACTTGGTGTCTGCCGCGTCCATCTGTTCGGCGGTCGTTTTCGGGATACACAGCAGAAAGGTTTCGCCGTAAGCCATGCCATTGCCGTTTTTGTACAGCGTTTTGTCATTCCGTACATTACTCAGTGTCAATGTGCCGTTTGCACTTTTCACACCGGTTTCGCTCATCAGAAATGCGCCGGTCGGCAGTTTGTCGGCTTTGAGCGTGATTTTATTGCCGCGTACAAATGTTGCGGAAGCCGCCGCCATCGGCATAACCAGACAGGTCTGTCCATCAATCTGCTTTTCTGCGAACACACCGGATTTGATGATACCGCCGGTCAGATTGATCGAGCCGGTCTTTACATTTGCTGCGCTGTATGTGCTGCTGCCCGGTGTATAATTGATCGTGCAGCCGGTCCACGGCGCATGATTTTTCCCGTTCGGGCCCCACACATTGTAGAATGTGTTGCCGTATTCCAGCATCTTGATTGCGGCGTACAGTGTCAACGCCTCGGAGGTGGTAGATGCGCTCAGCGTCTTGCCGGACGCGCGGTAGCCGAGAGCCGTAGAACTTGTGTAGCTCACGCCAAAGCTGCTGTTCGCTGCAATCTATGCATCGCCCAGCGCAACCCAGATAGCCGCCTGTGATGCGGAAAAGTACATATCCGCTGTGAAGTTGCTCGCGGTCAGCGGTGCCTGCACCCAGCTGATAAACTCGTTCAGAGTCGTGCGGGAATCGCTGCGTGTCGCCACGCCGTAAACGTGCATATCGGAAACTTTTCCGGTAACGGTATACGGCTTGCCGCCGGTTCCCGGATTGGTTTTCGCATGGTCGGCGCAGTATGCGCGAATTGTCGTGCCATCCGATGCTTTGGTGTACATCGGCCAGACATTACGCGCCGAACCGTTCTGCCGAAACCATGCTTTCTGCGTTCCGTTATCTGAGATGTTATAGGTTTCGCCGACCTTGATTTCGATAGCAGAGGCTTTGTTGTCCTCGTCTGCCGCACCGGCAAGCGGTACACTCACCGTCATGCAGGAAAGGGCGGTCACAGCTGACAGAATAGCCGCTGTGAACCGCTGAGGGAGAGAAAATTTCATAAAATCACCTGTTTCTTTGCAAAATAAAACGAGAGATCGTGAATGACCTCTCGTTTGTGCGGTTAATTCGGATTAAAAGCAGCCGAACGACTGAACCGCATAGAATTGCCCATATTCATTTTGGACGATAGCCACGCCGACCGCATTGACTTCCTCGCTGAGAATCCATGCGCGGTGCGGCTCGGAGTTCATGAAGCAGTTCATCATGGACTGCGGCGTGGATACGTCTGTACCGCTGAGAATATTCTCAGCGCAGTAATTCTGTGGTGTGATGCCGATTTCGTGCATCAGATCGACCTTGGTACCGTTCGGACGCTCATGCGAAAACGAAACCATGATTTCCTGTGCGCGGACCTGCGCCATCTCGTGCAGGGCATCGTTCGCCTGCGCGGGCGGCAGACCGGCAGTTTCGCGGGCTTCATTGATTAAATCAAGCATTTCCTGCTCCAGCACGGTAAAATCTTCAGAAACTGCCGGTGCTTCGGTTGCGATGGGCGGAGTGGAAGGTACGGTATTCTTTATTTCCACGACCTGTGCCTGCGCCAATGTGTTGCCTGCCGCGATACAGCAGAGTACAAGTGCTTGTAGGTTCATTTTTCTCCCTCCATGGTGGTGCGCGTGATAATTTTTGTCTGTTTTTCATGGCTGTTCTCCATCTGCAAAGCGGTTTTGCAGAAACTCAAGGAACAAATCCTCGATATTGATATCTGGCGGTATCCGGTGCAGATACGGCTCAAAACGTTTGTGGGAA
>ENA-UOJJ01001686-UOJJ01001686.1-human-gut-metagenome-genome-assembly--contig:-CS66-NODE-1686-length-31410-cov-53.625450_pt1 | contig 31410 bp, 24 predicted proteins | sample MGYA00242343_ERZ723890 | MGnify/ENA metagenome assembly ERZ723890
TGGCAACGCAGATGCCGTGCCGCAGCCGCCGGAGCGGTGCTTAAGCCGTCAGGCGAGAATTGTGCGGTGTTGCCCTAATTCTGCAATTCTGTTCGCTTTCGCCCAGTAAGCGCCTGCCCATCAAATCAGTAGTACTTAAAATACCCCACATGCTGCGGCTGGTTATCTTCTACCAGGATCGTAAAGCCGCCGGGGTTTACTTCGGTCTGCTTGCCAAAGGCGGTGCGGACAATCAGGTGCGGGCCGTTGTTCAGGATAATCTCCGCGGACTGCTCCTTACCCACGCGGCGGTAGTGCAGCACATCGGCGCTGGCTTCCACCAGCTCCATGCTGCCGCCGTCAAAAGCATCGCAGCTGCGGCGCAGGCGGGCCAGGTTGGTCAGCGGCACGCGCAGGCGGCGCTCGGTGGAGTTCCAGTCAAAATACGCGCGGTTGAACGGGTCGCGGTAGCCCTGCATCCCGATCTCATCGCCATAATACACGCAGGGCACGCCGGGCAGGGTGTACAGCATGGCGTAAGCCAGCAGCACGCGGCGCAGGGCATCATCAATGCGGTCGCCGGGGATCATCCGCTTGCTCTGCCAGTAGCGGTCGCGGCCATTGGCGGGTTCGCCTGCAATGGCGGTAATACCGCGCTCGGTATCGTGGGTGGAAAGGAAGTTCATTGCACAGTCCAGCGCCGGTTTGGGATAGTTTTCGCAGATGGACATGATCTGCTCCCCCACCGCGCTGGCATCCTCGCCGCGGGCAAAAGCCACAGCTGCATTGCGGAACGGGTAGTTCATGGTGGCATCCAGCCCATGGCCGCGCAGGTAGGTGCGGCGGTGGTCGAACGCTTCCTTGGTGGTGGCGTCCTCCCACACTTCGCCGATGAGCAGCTTGTCCTCGCCGTGGGCTTTGACGGCGGCGCGGATCTTTTCGATAAAATCATCAGGCAGTTCATCCGCCACATCCAGCCGGAAGCCGGAAGCCCCCAGCCCCAGCCATGTATCAATCACGCCACCCTTGCCGCAGACAAAGTTGCCGTAAGAGGGGTCCTCCTCCTCCACTTCGGGCAGGGTCTCAAAGCCCCACCAGCTGCGGTAGCCGCCGACATAACCGGAATCGAAGTCATACCAGCTGCGGTAAGGCGAATTGCGGTCACGGTAAGCGCCGCCGGGGCCATAGCGGCCTTCGCGGTTAAAATAGAGCGAATCCGAACCGGTGTGGCTGAACACGCCATCCAGAATAATGCGGATGCCGTGTTTTTTGGCTTCTGCACACAGGGCGGCAAAATCCTCGTTGGTGCCCAGCAGCGGATCGGCTTTCAGGTAGTTGGCCGTATTGTAGCGGTGGTTGGCGTGGGCCTCAAAAATGGGGTTCAGGTAAATGCAGGTAACGCCCAACTCTTCCAGGTAAGGCAGCTTTTGCTGGATGCCCGCAAAATCGCCGCCGTAATAGTCCATGTTCAGGTAGCCATCGCTCTGCTCATTGGGCCAAAAATACGGCTCGCCGGTTTTATCCGGACGGTAAATGCGGTCCGCAAAGGGCAGCGGCTTGTTGGGTACGCCCTCATAAAAGCGGTCCGGGAAGATCTGGTACATCGTACCGTCTTTGATCCAGTCCGGGGTCTTGAAGTCCGGCTCGTACACCGTCAGCTGCCAATCCAGGCCATTCACCCAGGTCAGCTCACCTTCCCCGTTGGCGGTGCGATAAATCTTGCGGAAATCCGTGTACAGGTCAAAGTGGTAAAAATACAATCCCGATGTGGTGGGGGCCAGCTGGAACACAAAATGGTTTACGCCGGGGGTCTGGCCGTCAAAATCCATGCGGTAATGCACGGGGTCTTCGCGGTCTTTGGTCAGCACCAGGTGTGGGTCCACATAGCCCAGTCTTTCCGGCACAGTCAACCGCCAGGTAACGGTCTGCCCCGCCGGAACTGCGCCAAACGGTGTTTTATACTCCGCACAGCGGGAGTTAAAAAAAGTATGCGTTGGTTGTTCAGGCAAACAAATCAATCCTTACATTGAACAAGTGTACAAAAACAGCCGTGACCCACTGGCGCCGGCAAATTCAAGTCGGCTGCCGGGATCGCGGCTGTTCGCTTATTTTATTGTACGGGCAGCGCGTGTACGTTCACAGCTGCACACGCGCCCGCACTGCGGTTAAAGCTCTGTTTTGGGCAGATTATTTAACCGGGGTAGCGCCCCAGATATCGCGGGCGTAATCCATGATGGAACGGTCGGCGGAGAAGATGCCGGCGTTGGAGATGTTCATCAGGCTCATACGGTTCCAGGTCTGCTTCTGCTTGTACAGTTCCTGCACGGTGTGCTGGGCACGGCGGTAATCCTTGAAATCAGCTAGGACCATGTACGGGTCAGAGTTGCGCAGGTTGTTGGTAACCTCGCTGAAGTTCTCACCGTTCCAGCCCTTTTCCAGCATATCCAGAACTGCCATGGCAACATTATCATCAGAGATGAATGCCTGCGGATGGTAGCCCATGCCTTTCAGTGCGTTGACTTCGGGGGTCAGCATACCAAAGATGATCTCGTTGTCCTTACCGGCGGCATCGGCGATTTCCACGTTCGCGCCGTCCAGGGTGCCCAAGGTGATTGCGCCGTTCAGCATGAACTTCATGTTGCCGGTGCCGGAAGCCTCGGTGCCGGCCAGAGAGATCTGCTCGGACACTTCGGAAGCGGGCATCAGGCGTTCAGACAGGGAGACACAGTAGTCTTCCAGGTAGACAATGCGCAGCTTATCTTTAACAGCGGGATCATTGTCAATCAGCTTGCCCAGCTTGCAGATCATGCGGATCATCTGCTTGGCCATGTAGTAGCCGGGGGCAGCCTTGGCGCCGAAGATATAGGTCTTGGGCACAAAGTCAGCGTTCGGGTTTGCCTTCAGGTACAGGTACTCAGCGGCAATGTTCATGGCGTTCAGGTGCTGGCGCTTGTACTCGTGCATGCGCTTGACCTGGCAGTCAAAGATAGAATCCGGGTCAATGACCTGGCCGGTGGCCTTTTCCAGATAGTTGGCAAAGTTCACCTTGTTGGCGCGCTTGACGGCGGCCAGCTTATCCAGCATGGCGGAATCGTCGGCAAATTTCTCGAACTTCTTCAGTTCGGAAGCATCCTGCTTGAAGCCGGGGCCGATGGAATCTTCCAGCAGCTTGGTCAGGCCGGGGTTGGCAGCCAGCAGCCAGCGGCGGTAAGCAATACCGTTGGTAACGTTCTTGAATGCTTTCGGCTTGTACAGGAAGTAATCATGGAACACGCTGTCCTTGATGATCTCGCTGTGCAGCTTGGAAACGCCGTTGATGGAATGGCAGGTGTAGGCGCAGATGTTGGCCATGCGGACCTGGTTGTCGCCAATGATTGCCATGTAGTTGATCTTGCCCTGGTCGCCGGGGAAGGCTTTCTCCAGGTCAGCACGGCAGCGGCGGTCCATTTCCTGCACGATCTGCCAGATACGCGGCAGGGTGGAGCGGAAGATATCCACGTTCCACTTTTCCAGAGCCTCGCTCATGACAGTGTGGTTGGTGTAAGCAAAGACCTTGCGGCAGATGTCGAAAGCTGCATCCCATTCATAGCTGCACTCATCCAGCAAAATGCGCATCATTTCGGGGATGGCAATGGTCGGGTGGGTATCGTTCAGCTGGATGGCGATCTTATCCGGCAGGTTCTCCAGGGTGCCGTACTGGTTCAGGTGGTTGCCCAGGATATCGGCAACGGAAGCAGCGCTGAAGAAGTACTGCTGGCGCAGGCGAAGGATCTTGCCCTCGGTGTGGTTATCGTTGGGGTACAGGATCTTGGAGATCAGCTCTGCGGAAGCAGACTGGCTGATAGCGGTGTTATAGTTGCCGGCGTTGAAGCTGCTCATATCAAAGCTGGGTGCCTTGGCCTGCCACAGGCGCAGCTTGGAAACGCCCTGCGTGCCGTAACCGGCAACGTACATATCGTTGGGAACAGCAATGACAGAGTTGTAGTTTTCGTACTTGACATGGTGGAAACCGCCCTCCCAGGTCTCGATAGCCTGGCCGTCAAAGCGGATCTCCTGTGCCTGGTCGGGGTGGGATTTGATCCACACCTGGCCGCCGGGCAGCCAGTTGTCAGCGGTTTCCTGCTGCCAGCCGTCCACGATCTTCTGCTTGAAGATGCCGTACTCATACAAAATAGAGTAGCCGGTGCCGGGGATGCAGTCGGTAGCCATGCCATCCAGGTAGCAGGCAGCCAGACGGCCCAGGCCGCCGTTGCCGAGGCCTGCATCAGGCTCCTGCTCATAAATGGTGTCGATCTTGATATCGGCGTCAGCCAGAACCTGCTCGGCAACTTCGTTCAGGCCCAGGTTGAACAGGCTGGTGCGCAGGCTGCGGCCCATCAGGAACTCCATGCAGAGGTAATAGACCTGTTTTTTGCCTTCGCCCAGGGTCTTGGCCTGGAACTGCTTCTGGCGGTCAGACATGATCTGACGAACGATCATTGCCATGCAGCGGTAGATCTGCTCGGCGGAAGCAACGTCCAACGTGACGCCGCATTCGCTGACGACCTTGTCTTTGAGAATTTTTTCAAATTCTTTTTTAGTAAGTTTCATCAAAAGTATCCCTCTCCTTACGGCTTATCTATACCAGAATCCTCTGGGATTATACTGATTTTTCAAAATCAATAAAAATACTTACCTTAAGCATTATAGTCAAAATTGGCGATATGTGCAAGGCTTTTTTCCCACACGCGTCAATTTTTTCAATTTTACACAAAAGGGGCTTTTTCTTACGGGCATTTTATACTATAATATAAGGGTATAATTTTAAGCATTTTCCCTGCGCTGCGGGGGCTGGTGGGCGGTTTTGCCGCGCAGAAGCCCCTTTCCGTTCCGCTTTTGGCGACAAAAGTGCAGGGTGTTCCTGATAAAAACACCATCAACTGAAACAAAGGAGACCCCAACTATGGCTAACAAAGTACGTCTGACCATCTGCGGTTCAAGCTATGTGATCTCGACCAACGAAAGTGAAGATTACATGCAGAACCTGGCCGAGCGCCTGAATCTTGATATGAATGAGCTGATGAGCTCTTCCAATTCGGTTTCCATCACCACCGCTGCCATCATGACCGCACTGAACTACCGTGATGAGCTGGAAAAGGCCAGCGGCAGCGCGGATAATATGCGCCGCCAGATCAAAGACTATCTGGAGGATGCCGCCTCCGCCAAGATGGCTGCCGAGGAGCTGCGCCGCGAAAACGCCGCCCTGCGCAAAAAGGTGGACGACCTGCACCGCCGTTCCCTGACGAGCGAAGCCTGATGGAACAGACTGTTTTACAGCGCCCGGAGATCCTGGCCCCCGCCGGCAATGCTGATATGCTGCGGGCTGCGGTGTTTGCCGGGGCTGACGCCGTATATCTTGGGCTGGATGGCTACAATGCGCGGCGCAGCGCTGGGAACTTTGACCCTGATGCCCTGCGCGAAGCCGTCTGTTTTTGTCATGCCCGCGGGGTTGCGGTGCATGTAACCCTGAACACGCTGGTTTACGCCGCCGAGCTGGGCGGCCTGGCCGATGCCGTGCGCGCTGTTGCCGCCGCCGGGGCGGATGCCGTGATTGTGGATGACCTTGCCACCGCGCAGCTGGTGCGCAGCATTGCGCCTGGCCTGCGCCTGCACGGCTCTACCCAGATGAGCATCCACACCGCAGAGGGCGCCAAGATGCTGGCAAAGCTGGGGTATTCCCGCGCCATTCTGGCCCGTGAGCTGAGCCTGGCGGAGATCGAAGCCGTGGTAAAGGCAAGCCCGATCGAATGCGAAGTGTTCGTACACGGCGCGATGTGCATGTCCATGAGCGGCCAGTGCATGATGAGCGCGTTCCTGGGCGGGCGCAGCGGCAATCGCGGTGCCTGCGCGGGTCCCTGCCGCCTGCCGTTTGATGCTACCAACGGCCTGCGCCCCGGCCAGCCGGGCAAAGCCTGCCACCTGAGCCTGAAAGACATGGACCTTGTGCCCCACATGGCCCAGCTGAAAGCCGCTGGGGTTGCCAGCATTAAAATTGAAGGCCGCCTGCGTACGCCGGAATATGCCGCCGCTGCGGTAACGGCCTGCCGCGCAGCCCGCGCCGGGCAGCCCTATGATGAAGCGCTGCTGCGGGATATTTTCTCCCGCTCCGGCTTCAGTGATGCCTATCTGGTAGGCCGCAATGACGGCACCATGTTTGGCGTGCGCACCGAAGCCGATGCAGCCGCTACGCGCGCCGCCACGCCGAAAGCCCGCGAGCTGTTCCGCCGCGAACTGGAGCGCATTCCGGTGCATTTCTGCGTCAGCGGCGGTGTGGAGGACGGCGGCATCAAGCTGACAGCTTTCGACGACAACGGCAGCCGTGTCAATGTGTACAGCGCCGATGAACCGCAGCCCGCACAGAAAGACCCCGCCCCCGGCATTGAGCGTGCCCTGGGCAAAACCGGCGGTACGCCGTTCACCTGCGCCGGGGTTGAGTTTGCCTGCGGCGAGGGCGGCCCCGGATTTTTGCCCGGCTCCGCCTGGAATGAGATGCGCCGCGAAGCGCTGGACAAGCTGCTGCAAAAGCGCAGTGAACCTGCGCCCCTGGCCACAAAGGAAATCACCTTGCCGGAATACGCCGAGCACGAAGTAGGCATGATACCCCAGCTGGCCGCCCGTTTTGAAACCGCTGCCCAGCTGCCCGGTGCCGAATACCTGGCCAAGCTGCGCTATCTGATCCTGCCCATCCGGGAAGCGGACGCTGTGCCGCAGCCTTTGCGCTGCAAAACGCTGCTGGAGCTGCCCCGCGCTGCTTTCGGCACTGTGGAACCGGACACCATGCGCCGCCTAGCTGCGCTGGAAGGTTCCGGCTTTGCGGGTGTGGTTGCAAACAATCTGGCGCAGTTTGGGTATGCCTCTCCCCTGCCGGTGTTCGGTGGGCTGGGGCTGAATGTAACCAACCCAATGTCTGCGGCAGAGTATGTGTGCCTGGGTGCCTGTGGCCTGCTGGTGCAGCCTGAAACGGCCCTGACCGCCATGCGTGCTGTGGCACCCCGGCAGAAAGACGGCACCCCGGTACCCACCGCTGCCCTGTGCTATGGCCACCTGCCCCTGATGCTGACCCGCGCCTGCCCGCTGCGCAATGTGCGCACCAGCTGCGCGGGCTGCACCCACAAGGGCAAACTGCGGGACCGCAAGGGGCGGGATTTCCCGGTGCGGTGCTCCGCCCCCGGCAGCGCCGGAATGCGCACCGTGTTTAACCCTGTACCACTTTATATGGGGGACCGCCTGACCGAAATGCCGGTGGACCTTGCCGTGGCCGCGTTCACCCTGGAACCTGCCGACCGCGTGGAAGAGGTCCTGACCCACCTTTTCCATCAGCAGCCCTTTGACGGCGAGTTTACAAGAGGGCTATATTATACGAATAATTAGGAAGGAGTAATTAGAAATTAGGAATTTAAGAGTTCTGTATTTTTAATGGATATCCCAAAAGCGCAAAAGTTCTGCGAAGGTTTGCCCCCTCATTTCATTTCTAATTGCTTATTCTTAATTTCTAATTAAATAATCGCTTTACTATGGAACAAAAAATCGTCAAATATTCCGTTCTTTCCCCGCTGGCTAAGGTGCCGGCATATGCAACGGCGGGGGCGGCGGCGGCTGATTTGTGCGCCGCGCTGGAAGAGCCGTTGACCATTGTCCCCATGCAGCGGGTGCTGGTGCCCACCGGCCTTGCCATTGAGCTGCCGGATGCCGGGTGCGTGGCATTGGTGTATGCCCGCAGCGGGCTTTCCATCAAGCACGGGCTGTGCATGGCCAACGGCGTTGGCGTTGTGGACAGCGATTACCGCGGCGAGCTGAAAGTGCCCATGATCAACCTTGGCACCGAGCCTTACACCATCGCCCCCGGCGAGCGCGTAGCCCAACTGTGCATTGCTCCCGTGTGGCAAGCCGCCTTTGTGCCCGCCACCACCCTGAACGAAACCGAACGCGGTGAAGGCGGGTTTGGATCGACGGGAAAATAGTTGAGAGTTAGGCGGGAGGAGTTAGGAGTTAAGAGTTTTTGGGGCCGCAGATAACCTGTAAAGTCTGGCTGTGTGCAAAAAAGATACCTGTAGGGAACGGTCTTGACCGTTCCGCAGGTTTAGGATGATTGGCCTTTTGTCAGATAAATCCTTTGGTTTCGGAACGGTCAAGACCGTTCCCTACAATTTATTTTATTCTTTGTTGCAAACCTTCAAAAGCACATTTAACTTCTAACTCCTACTTCCTACCTCCTAACTTCCTCTTTTCCCTTTGTTTCGCCGCGGTGGTGCGGTAGAATCTGTTACGAAAGGAACATCCCATTATGTCCTTGATTTTAGCCTCCGGCAGCCCGCGGCGGCGGGAGCTGATGGCGCTGATCACGCCCAATTACACCGTTGCCCCCAGTGATGTGGACGAGAGCCGCATTACCGCCGCAACGCCTGCCCAGCTGGCCCAGGCCCTGGCAGAAGCCAAAGCCCTGGCCGTGGCGCAGCAGCACCCTGATGATACCGTGATCGGCTGTGATACCGTGGTGGACTGTGACGGCGCTGTGTTCGGCAAGCCTTCCGGCGAGGAAGACGCCGTGCGGATGCTGCACGCGCTCTCTGGCCGGGAGCACAAAGTACATACCGGGCTATGCGTGGTGCACGGCGGCAAGGCATACCTTGCCACTGAAACCACCCGCGTACAGTTTGCGCCCATTGAGGAAAGTGACCTGCTTGCCTATGCGCGCACTCCGGAACCGTATGACAAAGCCGGGGCTTACGCCATCCAGGGCCATGCTGCGCTGTGGTGCAGCGGCATTGTGGGATGTTATTACAATATTATGGGTCTGCCCGTACACCGTCTGGCACAGGTACTGCGCCAGGCCGGAGCGCTGTAACGGCAGTGCCGCAGCGGCCTGGCTGCTGCGGCGTGTCGTGCGCATTCTTTGTGCGGCCCACCCGCACAAACACATGATGGGGAGATAAAAATGGCAAATCCGATTTTGCAGCTGCTTGAAGCTCTGCGCAATATGTTTACCTGTGATATTGGCATTGACCTTGGCACCGCCAACACGCTGGTGTATATGAAAGGCCGCGGCATTATCATCCGCGAGCCCAGCGTTGTGGCGGTGGATGCCCGCACCGACGAACTGCGTGTGCGCTGCGTAGGCCACGAGGCCAAAGCCATCATCGGCGCAGCGCCCAACTCAATTTTGGCGGTACGCCCGCTGAAAGACGGCGTGATTGCCGACTTTGACATCACCGCCGCCATGCTGCAAAGTTTTATCCGCCAGGCATGCGGCAGCCGCCTGTTCGTGCGGCCGCGCGTGGTCATCTGCGTACCGTCCGGCGTGACCGAAGTGGAACGCCGCGCCGTGCGCCAGGCCGCCGCCAAAGCCGGTGCCCGCCAGGTAACGGTGATCGAAGAGCCGATGGCCGCCGCCATTGGTGCCGGGCTGCCGACCGCTGAACCGGTGGGCAGCATGATTGTGGATATCGGCGGCGGCACGGCGGAAGTGGCGGTTATCAGCCTTTCCGGCATTGTGGCATCCCGCAGCGTGCGCTGTGCGGGCGATGCGCTGGACCAGAGCATTACCAGCTTTATCAAGCGCAAATACAACCTGCTGGTGGGCGAACGCACTGCTGAGCAGATTAAACTGGAAATCGGCTCCGCCTGCCCGCCAGACCCCACCGACACCGAGCATGGCGAAACCACAATGGAGATCAAGGGCCGTAACCTGGTGGATGGCCTGCCGAAAGATATCCTGATCCGCTCCGAAGAAGTGCGCGAGGCAATGAACGAAAACCTGATGCGCATTGTGGAAGCCATCAAGGACACGCTGGAATGCACTCCGCCGGAGCTTTCCAGCGATATCATTGACCGCGGCATCATGCTTTCGGGCGGCGGTGCCCTGCTGCGCGGGCTGGATACTCTGATCCAGAACGAAACCGGCATTGAGGTACACATTGCCGAAGCCCCGCTGGACTGCGTTGCCCTCGGTGCCGGCGCCGTCCTCGATCACCCCGATCTGGCAGGAACCAGACGGGAGGAACTGAGCTACCTGTAAAGGTAGGAGTTAGGAGTTAAGTGCGGTTTGAAAGTTTGCCGCAACCCCATAAAATAATTGTAGGGAACGGTCAAGACCGTTCCCTACATTTTTGTTTTAATATTCAGACAGAATTTTTGGGTACCTGCAGCCCCAAAAACTCCTACTTTCTAACTCCTAACTTTCCCTCGTCGCTCCCACCGTGCTACCAGATCCTTGGTCTGAGCTTGCAGGGCTTCGCGGGCGGCGTTCAGGGCCTGGGTGTCCTGGGGGGTCATTTTTTCGGGCTTTTTGTGGCGGGTCAGGCGTTCCAGGTTCTTTTCTGCTTCTTTAATGCGGTTTTTGGTGTCCTTATCCAGCTCCTTGCCCTCTTTACTGCCAAGGGCGGAATTGACGCGGTAGATGGCGGCTTCCGCGGCATTCAGGGCCTCGATGGCGGCTTTGCGTTCCTGATCCTGCCCGGCAAAGGCAGCGGCATCGTCCATGGCGCGGCGGATCTCCTGCTCGCTCAGGTTGGAAGACCCGGTGATGGTAATGCTCTGCTGTTTGCCGGTGCCAAGGTCACGGGCGCTCACCGTCACAATGCCGTTGGCATCAATATCAAAGGTCACTTCGATCTGCGGCACACCGGCCCAGGCGCGTTTGATGCCCTTGAGGGTAAAGTTGCCGATGAGCTTATTATCTTTGGCGAACTCCCGCTCCCCCTGCAGCACCTTGATTTCAACTGTGCTCTGGAACGGCGCGGCGGTGGTAAAGATTTTGGAATACCGGGTGGGAATGGTGGAGTTGCGGTTGATCAGATGGGTTGCCACACCGCCCACCGTCTCAATCGAAAGGGTCAGCGGGGTAACGTCCATCAGCAGCAGGTCCTGCCCGCCAGCAGCCAGGCCTTCGCCGCCAAGGCGTCCGCCCTGCACCGCAGCGCCAAGGGCCACACACTCGTCCGGGTTCAGCGTTTTGGACGGTTCCAGATCGATCATCCGCATGACCTTGGCCTGCACCGCCGGGATGCGGGTGGAACCACCTACCAGCAGCACCTGATCCAGGTCGTTGGCGGCCAGGTGGGCATCCCGCAGGGCGTTGCGCACCGGCAGTGCCGTGCGCTCCACCAGGTCGGCGGTCAGCTCATCAAATTTGGCGCGGGTCAGTTCCGCCTGCAAATGCAGCGGGCCGTTGGGGCCAACGGTGATGAACGGCAGGTTGATTTCAGTATGGGTGGCAGCGGAAAGCTCTTTTTTGGCTTTCTCGGCTTCCTCCCGCACGCGCTGCATGGCAACGGGATCACGGGTCAGGTCCACCTGGTTTTCGGCGGCAAAGTTCCGCACCAGCCAGTCAGCCACACGAGCATCAAAGTCATCGCCGCCCAGATGGTTATCACCGCAGGTGGCCAACACCTGCACAATGCCATCCCCGATCTGGATCAGCGAAACATCGAATGTACCGCCGCCCAGGTCGTACACCATCACTTTCTGGGTCTTGCCGTTATCCAGGCCATAGGCCAGGGCGGCCGCAGTAGGTTCGTTGATAATGCGCTTTACATTCAGGCCCGCAATGCGCCCGGCATCTTTGGTAGCCTGGCGCTGGGCATCGTTAAAATAAGCCGGCACAGTGATAACGGCTTCTGTCACCGGTTCACCAAGATAAGCTTCTGCATCCGCTTTCAGCTTTTGCAGGATCATGGCGCTGATCTCCTGTGGGGAGAAGCACTTGCCATCAATGGGAATGCGCTCATCACTGCCCATTTTGCGCTTAACGCTGGCAATGGTGCGCGGTGCGTTGGTGACAGCCTGGCGTTTGGCCGGATCGCCCACAAGGCGTTCGCCGCTTTTTGCAAAAGCAACGACCGACGGGGTGGTGCGCTGGCCTTCGGCATTGGGGATAACGGTTGGGCGTCCGCCTTCCACCACAGCCACGCAGCTGTTGGTTGTTCCTAAATCAATTCCGATGATTTTACCCATGTTGCTTTTGGTCCTTTCACACAAGCCGGCAACAGATACAGGGGTTCGCCAGCTTTTGTCACACAGGGAGCACCGCTAAGGCGCAAAACTCCGCCTTAGAGTGTAGCTGAAAGCAAAGAAAATGACAATTATTCCGCAAACACAAGCGGGATTTAAGGCGATACGGCATAATTCTAAGCTCCGATACAGTGAGCGAGGTATGTCAGCTGCTAAGTAAAAAGCGCAGATAATACTAGATGTATTATCGAGCATTTTTACAACGCAGGTGGCATACCGTAGCCGCTGGAGCGGTGCTTAAGCCCGTAGGGCGGGAATTGTTCCGTATTGCCTCGTGGCAAAAGCCGCAGGAATCCTTTATGGATTCCAAGGTTTTTAACGCAAAATCCAGCTTTGGTTGTAGAAACAGGCTGAATTTTCGACTTTTCAGGTACACCTTATGGTTTGTTAACATTATTGTAGCGCGCAAAGTGCCGGAATGTGTTGCAAAATCGTAAACTCTTATCAGACAATCATCCAAATGTTGGGGTGTATCGTTGACGGACGGGGGCAACGGTGCTATATTCTTTAGTATACTAAAGAGAAGGAGGTTCCCGGACATGCAGGCATTTTCCAGCCATGACATTTTCCAAACGCTGTACCAGCAGATCATGTTGCTGGAATTAAAGCCCGGCTCCACCCTGCGGGAAAACGCATTGTGCGAGCAGTTCGGGGTTTCCCGCACGCCGGTGCGCAGCGTTTTGCAGGAGCTGCGCATTGCCGGGCTGATTGAAGTCACCCCCTACAAATCCACGCGGGTCACCCAGCTGGATTTTGACACCATCAGCCAGCAGATTTACCTGCGCAACGCGGTGGAATCCGCCGTGATGACAGACTTTGCCGCTGCCTGCACCCCCGAACAGCTGACCCAGCTGAAAACCCGCAACGATGCTTTGCGCCGCCTGGCGGCCCAACCCCACCCGGACCCGCGGATGTTTTATGAGCTGGACAGCCGCCTGCACGAAAGCTGGTTTCTTGCCACCGGCAAAGACCAGCTGTGGCAGCTGATCCAGACTTCGCAGAACAGCTATTCGCGGTTCCGCATGCTGGACCTTGTGGCCGTTGGCAATTTTGGCGATATTGTGGCGGAACATGATGTTCTGCTGGATGCCATTGCCCGCAATGATACCGCCGCCATCCGGGCGCAGTGTTCCCGCCATTTGTACGGCGGCGTAACGCGGCTGGGGGAAGAACTTTCGACCAAATATGCGGATTATTTTGTTTCCGGCACCCACTGGCCGGACCATGCAAAGGAGATGCAACCGTGAGCCGCACTGCTACCGTGACCCGCAAAACGCGGGAAACCAACATTACCGTCACCCTGGACCTGGACGGCAGCGGAAAAGCCGACCTGCACACTGGCATCGGCTTTTTTGACCACATGCTGGACGGCTTTGCCCGCCACGGCCTGTTTGATTTGACATTACACTGTGATGGCGACCTGAACGTGGACTGTCACCACACAATTGAAGACTGCGGCATCGCGCTTGGCACGGCCATCCGTGAGGCCCTTGGCGACAAAGCCGGCATTGTGCGTTACGGCAGCTGCATGCTGCCCATGGACGAAACGCTGGCCCTGTGCGCTGTGGACCTTGGCGGACGGCCGTATTTTGTTTATGATGCCAGCTTTGCCGGGCAGAGCTGCGGCGGCATGGATGTGCAGATGGCACGGGAATTCTTTTACGCTGTCAGCTACAGCGCCATGATGAACCTGCACCTGAAGGTGCTGTACGGCGAAAACGACCACCACAAGCTGGAAGCCATGTACAAAGCATTCGCCAAAGCTCTTTCCGCCGCCGCCCGCCATGACGACCGCATTGTGGGCGTGCTTTCCACGAAAGGAAGCATCTAACTACCTCCTAACTTAATTTCGTTTTCCCGGGGCGGGACCCCGTTTTCAGTATATAAGGGTAACACTGAAAGGAGTAAGTATTATGTACAAGGACATGATGGACACCATTGGTTTTGTTTCGGGGTATGACCCGGAGCTGGGTGCGGCTATGCAGCGTGAGCTGGGCCGCCAGCAGGCAAACATTGAGCTGATTGCCAGCGAAAACATTGTTTCCCCTGCCGTTATGGCTGCCATGGGCAGCGTGCTGACCAACAAATATGCCGAGGGCTACCCCGGCCACCGCTATTACGGCGGCTGCCAGTTTGTGGACCAGGTTGAGCAGATTGCGATTGACCGTGCCTGCAAGCTGTTTGGTGCCAAATATGCCAACGTGCAGCCCCATTCCGGCGCACAGGCCAACCTGGCCGTTTACTTTGCCTTGCTCAACCTGGGCGATACCGTCATGGGCATGGATCTTTCTCAGGGCGGCCATCTGACCCATGGTTCCCCCGCCAACATGAGCGGCAAGAACTACAACTTTGTTTCCTACGGCGTTTCTGCCGAGGACGGCCGCATTGATTACGATGCCCTGGCCAAGCAGGTTGCCAAGGTTCGCCCCAAGCTGCTGGTTGCCGGTGCTTCCGCTTACCCGCGCGCTATCGATTTTGAAAAGCTGGCCGAGATCGCCCACGGTTACGGCGCAATGCTGATGGTGGACATGGCTCACATTGCCGGCCTGGTTGCCGGCGGCATGCACCAGAACCCGGTGCCCTATGCTGATGTTGTGACCACCACCACCCACAAGACCCTGCGCGGTCCCCGCGGCGGCCTGATCCTGACCAACAACGCTTACCTGATCAAGCGCATCAACTCCGCCATCTTCCCCGGCACCCAGGGCGGCCCGCTGGAGCACGTGATTGCTGCAAAGGCTGTCTGCTTTGGCGAGGCACTGAAGCCGGAGTTCAAGGATTATGCCCGCAAGATTGTGGAGAACGCCGCTGCTATGGCCGACGAGCTGACCGCCCGCGGCGTGAAGCTGGTTTCCGGCGGCACCGACAACCACCTGCTGCTGGTTGACCTGACCGATTCCGAGATGACCGGCAAGGAGCTGGAGCACAACCTGGACGAAGTACACATTACTGCCAACAAGAACACCGTTCCCGGTGAAAAGCGCAGCCCGTTTGTGACCAGCGGTGTCCGCCTTGGCACCCCTGCTGTGACCACCCGCGGCATGGGCCCCGCCGAGATGAAAGAGATTGCCGACTGCATCGCAGACTGCATCTTTGACTTTGAGGGCAAGAAAGACGACATCGCTGCCCGCGTTGCCAGCCTGACCGCTCGCTTCCCTCTGTACGAATAATTCCCGCTTCTCCCGCCTTTTTGAAAAAGGACGGGGCGAAAAGCTTTAATGGGCATCGCACAAATTGATAAAGACACCCCGCAGTGAATCTCTTGCTGCGGGGTGTTTTTTATAGCAGTCTGGCAGGGCTGGGAGCCGAAACCAGCGCGGCATTTCTCATTTTTTTCGCGGGCCTTCTCATTCCTTGCGGACTTTTGCGCAGGCCTTAAAAAATGTTTCCATTTTATAGAATATTGTGATATAATGCAAAGGACAAATAAAATGCCACATAAAAGGAGGCAAAATCATGAAATTTTTTATTGATACTGCGAATGTAGATGAGATCCGTAAAGCCAATGACATGGGCATTATTGCCGGTGTTACCACCAACCCCAGTCTGATTGCCAAGGAAGGCCGCGATTATGCCGAGACCCTGGCAGAGATCGCCACCATCGTGGACGGCCCCATTTCCGGCGAAGTAAAGGCCACCACCGTGGACGCTGAAACCATGGTTGCTGAGGGCGAAGCCATCTATGCCCTGGACCCCAAGCACATGGTCGTCAAGATCCCCATGACCGCTGAGGGCCTGAAGGCCATCAAGGCGCTGTCCGCCAAGGGCATTCCCACCAACTGCACGCTGGTGTTCTCCGCCAACCAGGCGCTGTTGGCTGCCCGCGCAGGCGCTACTTACGTCAGCCCGTTCCTGGGCCGTCTGGACGACATTGGCCAGCCCGGCATTGAACTGATCGAAACCATTCATGACATGTTCCTGAACTATCCCGACATTGACACCCAGATCATTGCTGCTTCCGTCCGCAACCCCATCCATGTAACGGACTGCGCTCTGGCTGGTGCTGATATCGCCACCGTTCCTTACAAGGTCATTGAACAGATGCTGCATCACCCGCTGACCGATGCCGGCATTGAAAAGTTCAAGGCTGACTACATCAAGGTATTTGGCGAATAATTTCTGTCGCTCTACCCGGTACCGGCTGTCTGCCGGGCCGGGCTTTGTTTTTGCTTAGTTTCTTGCAGATTGCTTTTTTATCCACTATACTTAGTGATGTAATTAAAAGAGAATAAAGAATAATGAATAATGGTTGTGTGACACCCACGGCGTCACATTTTAGTTAGGTCAACTGCTCCGGCAAAAAGCACTCCGACCAAAGCAGTCAACCTAGTCAACCTATTTTATTCGCGCCGCCGCGGGCGGCGCACTGACATTATTCTTTATTCATTATTATTTATTATTTTATGAAAAAATAACTAGGATGTAATGGGGGTTCCAACCATGGACCAGCAATGGCTCAACACTTACCGCGAAGAAATCGGCGGCTTTTCCAACACGATCCACTCCTTTGCCCAGGGCGAAATTGCCCGCAAGGACTACAAGGGCATTTCCGGCGGGTTTGGCAGTTATGCCCAGCGCGATGCCGCCAAGCACATGCTGCGGCTGCGCCTGCCGGGCGGCCGGGTCACGCCGGAGCGCCTGCACTTTATGGCACAGGCTGTTCAGCAGTACCATGTGCCATTCCTGAAGCTGACCACCTGCGAAGCGATCCAGATGCACGATTTGACCCCGGACGAGGTGCCTGCCATCATGGAGGCCGCCATCCCCTGCGGCATTATCACCCGCGGCGGCGGCGGTGATAACCCCCGCAACATTCAGGCCAGCCCCCTGACCGGCGTGCAGCCCGGCGAAGCTTTTGACGTTATGCCCTGGGCCGAGGCCGCAACGGAGTATCTGCTTTCCATCTGCCGTGACATCCACATGCCACGCAAGCTGAAGGTTGCGTTCTGCAACGGCGTGGATGACTGTGTGCACACCGCGTTCCGCGATATGGGCTTTGTGGCGCAGCCGGACGGCACCTTTAAGCTGTACATTGCCGGCGGCCTGGGCGGCGGCTGGCGCATGGGCATTCTGGCGGCAGAATCTCTGCCCGCAGAGGATGTGCTGTACTATATCCGCGGCATGATCACCACCTTCTGCCAGCACGGCAATTACCAGAACCGTGCCAAGGCCCGCACCCGCTTTATGCAGGAGACCCTTGGCCCGGACGAGCTGCGCCGCGTCTTTTTGGAGAACGTCGCCGCTGCCAAGGCGGACGAAAGCCTGAAACTGCACCTGACCCCCGCCGCCATTACCAAAACCGGCACCGGCACGCTGGATGACCCGCGCGCCATTGCCCAAAAACAGCCGGGGCTGTACGCTGTGGCGTACCACCCCATCGGCGGCCGCCTGATCCCGGAAAAACTGGTGCAGCTGGACAACCTGCTCAGCACCATCCCCGGCTGCGAATGCCGCGTTGCCCCCAATGAAACGCTGTACATCATCAACCTGACGGCAGACGAAGCTGCCACTGTGCTGGATGCCACCGCAGATGGTGCCAAAACGCTGTTTGAGACCAGCGTTGCCTGCATCGGCGCTTCCATCTGCCAGCAGGGCGTGCGGGACAGCCAGTCCGTTTTGCAGCGCGCTGTGCAGGCCGTGCGGGAGGCTAACATTCCGGACGGTGCCCTGCCCAAAGTCTGCATTTCCGGCTGCACGTCCAGCTGCTCCGGCCACCAGGCCGCAGCCATCGGCTTCCAGGGCACGGTTAAAGCGGTGCCGGGCGGCAAGCCTGCCCCGGCGTTTGCCATCTTCCTGGGCGGGTCTGATGCTTTGGGCCATGCCCACTTTGGCGATACCATCGGCACCGTATATGAAGAGCAGCTCCCCGCCCTGCTGGTGGAGCTGGGCCAGGCTGCTGCAGCCGCAGGCCAGAACTGGCAGACCTGGAGCGCAGCTGACCCTGATGCGGTGAACTCCATTATTGCCAAGTACGTATAACCGCTGCTCCCGAAGCCTTTTGTTCTCCACAAGTTCCTTAAGGCAATACCGCATAATTCTAAGTGCCGATACGGCGAGCGAGGTACGGCAGATGCTAAGCCAAAAGCGCAGATAATACTGGATGTCTTATCGAGCATTTTGGCAACGCAGATGCCGTGCCGCAGCTGCCGGAGCGGTGCTTAAGCCGCAAGGCGGGAATTGTGCGGTGTTGCCTTAAAAATTGTGGAAAATCCGGCTTAAAGTATCGTATCCCCCGCGGCCCCGGTTTTGCACCGGCAGGCTGCGGGGATTTTGTTTTGCGCAAAAAATCCCGGAAATAGCGGACAACCACTGGCATAAACCGCATAAATATGATATAGTATTAAAGTGTAGTGTTATGCCATACAGGCCGGTTCCGGCGGCAAACTGCCCCGGAACCGGCCGAAAACAAAAAGGGAGCATACCTGACAATATGAAACAACAAGCAAACAAGATCCGCGTGGCCCTGCTGTTTGGCAGCTGTTCAAGCGAGCATGAGGTCAGCTGTGTTTCGGCTGCGGCATGGGCGGATGCCCTTGCCACCATGCCGGACCGATATGAAGTGATTCTGGTGGGCATTACCAAACAGGGCCGCTGGCTGAAATACAGCGGCTCTACCGAGGGCATGCGTAGCGGCAGCTGGGAGCAGGATGCTTCCTGCGTGCCCTGCGTGCTCAGCCCGGACCGCAGCGACCATGGTCTGCTGGTGCACAGCGCCAACGGCTATGAACTGCTGCCGGTGGATGTGGTCGCCCCCATCCTGCACGGCAAAAACGGCGAGGACGGCACGATTCAGGGCCTGCTGGAGCTGGCTGCCATCCCCTATGTGGGCTGCGGCGTTCTGGCATCCGCTGCCTGCATGGACAAAGCCGTTGCCAATACCATCATGGACGCCTATCATGTGCCCCACTGCCACTGGTGCAGCGCCGTCCGAGCCGAAGCGGAAACCCAGCGCAGCACCCTGTTGACCCGCGTGGAAAACCGCCTGCCCTACCCGATCTTTGTCAAACCGGCCAATGCGGGTTCCAGCGTGGGCATCACCAAGGCCCACAACCGTGAAGAGCTGAACACCGCCATTGACACCGCCCTGCGGGAAGATGACAAAGTGGTGTTTGAAGAGTTTATTGATGGGCAGGAAGTGGAATGTGCCGCCATTGGCAACCCGGATAACCCGCAGGAAGTGCGCACCACCCGCCCCGGCGAGATTTTGGCCGGCGCAGAGTTTTATACCTATGACGACAAGTATAAAAACGGTATATCCAAGACGGTGATTCCCGCCCACCTGCCGGACCAGAAGCTGGACGAAGTCAAAACGCTGGCCGCCCGCGCTTACCTGGCTTTGGGCTGCGCTGGTCTTGCCCGGTGCGATTTCTTTGTAGAGCACGGCACAGGACGCGTGCTTTGCAATGAGCTGAACACCCTGCCGGGCTTTACCCCCATCAGCATGTACCCCAAGCTGATGGAAAACGAGGGCTACAGCTTTGCCGCCCTGGTTGATAAGCTAATCGGCCTTGCACTGAGCAAAAAGCGAGGTGCTTACTGATGGATACTCGTCCCATCGGCGTATTTGACAGCGGCCTTGGCGGGCTGACCGCCGTGCGCCAGCTGCGCCGCCTGCTGCCGGGCGAAGATATTGTGTATTTTGGCGATACCGGCCGCGTGCCTTACGGTTCCCGCGGGCACGATGTGATCGTGCGGTACGCCCAGCAGGATATCCGGTTCCTGCTTTCCCAGAATGTCAAGTTCATTATGGCGGCCTGCGGCACAGTATCTTCCACCTATCCTTCGGCGGAAGCTGCCCAGCTGCCGGTACCCTACACCGGTGTGATCGGTGCGGCAGCCCGCGCAGCTGCTGCCGCCACCAAAAACAAACGCATCGGCGTGATCGGCACAGCGGCCACCATCCGCAGCGGTTCTTATGCCACCCAGCTGAAAGATCTGGTGCCGGGGGTTCAGATTTTTGCCCGCGCCTGCCCCCTGTTTGTACCGCTGGTTGAAAACGGTTATGTGAACGGCGACAAAGTGACCCAGCTGATGATTGAGGAATACCTGACCCCCGTGCGGGATTCCGGCATTGACACCCTGATCCTTGGCTGCACCCACTACCCGCTGCTGAAAAAAATGATCGGCGATTTTGTGGGCGACAGCGTAACGCTGATTGACCCCGGCAAGCTGACCGCCATTGCCACCGCCACCGCGCTGGATGACCTTGGGATTTCCAGCGGGCGCAGCACCGGCGGCACCACCCGCTTTTTTGTCAGCGATACCCCGGACGGCTTTGCCAAGCAGGAGCGGCTGTTCATGGGCAGCGAAGCGGGCGGCCCGGTGGAACAGATCGCCATTGAAACGTATTAAGGAATTAAACTATTATGGCAAAACCTGTTGAAGAAAATTACCTCATCACCATCAAAGGCACCATGGAGCAGAACGGCGAAAACGACACCGTGGAGCTGATGACCCGCGGCAACTTTGTGCAGCGCGGCAACAGCTACTACATCGTGTATGCTGAAACCGAAGCCACCGGTTACGCCGGATGTACCACCACGGTGCGCGTCAGCCAGGATGCCCGGCTGGTCAGCATGACCCGCTTTGGCAAAACATCCAGCCAGCTGATTATTGAAAAAGGCATCCGCCACCTGTGCCATTACGAAACCGGGTACGGTTCCATCAGCCTTGGCGTGGCCGCTGATGTGATTGAGCACAACCTGCTGCCGGATGGCGGCGAGCTGCAGTTCAGCTACACGCTGGATTCCGGCGCCGAAACCTTAATCAGCCGCAATTCCGTGCTTATCACAGTAGAGCCGCTGAAAAAGCAGGAAACTGAAGTTGAATAAATTTTTAGTTAGGAGTTAGGAAGTAGGAGTTAGGAGTTTTTGGTGTGCGCTGACGCGCACAAATTTTAACGATCAGCTGTGCGGCTGTTTTTCAAAATTGCGGCGCAGGCCGCACCTTAAACTCCTAACTCCTAACTCCTCCCTCCTAACTTCCAAACTGGAGGTACAACGTGAATTACAAATACTATAACCCCCGCAAGGCTGCGCTGGATACGGCGCGTGAGCTGCTGACCGGCGCGCTGAATGCTGCTGTGGCGGACGGTTCCCTTCCGGAAGCCCCGCTGCCGGAATTTATTGTTGAGATTCCCGCCGATGTCAAAAACGGCGATATTGCATCCAACGCCGCCATGGCCGGTGCCCGTGCGTTCCACAAGGCTCCGCGCCAGATTGCACAGGCCATTGTGGACCACCTGAACCTGGAGGGCAGCCTGTTCGACCGTGCAGAGATCGCAGGCCCCGGCTTCATCAACCTGTTCCTGGGTGCTCACTGGTTTACCAGCGTGCTGCAGGCAGCTGCCACTGAGCCGGAATACGGCCGCACGGACGGCGGTGCAGGCAAGCGCTACAACGTTGAATTTGTTTCCGCCAACCCCACCGGCCCCATGCACATGGGCAACGCCCGCGGCGGTGCTCTGGGCGACTGCCTGGCTGCCTGCCTGGACTGGGCCGGTTATGATGTGACCCGCGAGTTCTACATCAACGATGCAGGCAACCAGATCCAGAAGTTCGGCAAGAGCCTGGCCATCCGCTACCTGCAGCTGTACAAAGGCGAAGAGGCCGTTCCCCTGCCGGAAGAATGCTACCAGGGCGCTGACATTATTGCTCGCGCCAAAGAGTTTGCCGAAATTCACGGCGATTCCTATGTCGATAAGGACTTTGAAGAGCTGAAAGATGCCTTGATTGCCGATGCCCTGCCCAAGAACATTGCCGGGCTGCAGCGCGACCTGGGCAAGTACCGCATCACCTATGATGTCTGGTTCCACGAAAGCGACCTGCACAAGAGCGGCGCTGTGGATGATGTCATCAAAATCTTGATGGACAAGGGTGCCTGCTACAAGGCCGAGGACGGTGCCATCATGTACCGCAGCGCCCAGTATGCTTCCAAGTACGGCGTTGTAAACCGCAAGAAGGACGAAAACGCCGACGGCGAAGAGGAAGCCAAAGACGAAGTTCTGGTACGCGCCAACGGCATTCCCACCTATTTTGCCGCCGACATCGCCTACCATTACAACAAGCTGGCCGTGCGCGGTTTTGACCGTGCCATCGACATTTGGGGTGCCGACCATCACGGCCATGTAGCCCGCATGAAGGGTGCCATGGACGCCGTTGGCCTGGACGGCACCAAGTTGGATGTTGTGCTGATGCAGATGGTCAACCTGATGCGCGACGGCAAACCGGTGCGTATGAGCAAGCGTACCGGCAAGGCCATCACCCTGACCGACCTGCTGGACGAAGTGCCCATTGATTCCGCACGTTTCTTCTTCAACCAGCGCGAAAGCTCCTCCACTCTGGATTTCGACCTTGACCTGGCTGTGCGCAACGACAGCGAAAACCCGGTCTACTATGTCCAGTACGCCCACGCCCGCATCTGCTCCGTGCTGAAAAAGCTGGAAGCCGCCGGTGTGACCTTTGAGGGTGCCGATGCCCTGGATGCCAGCCTGCTGACTGACCCCAGCGAGCAGGCTCTGCTGCGTCTGCTTTCCGCTTTCCCGGCTGAGATTGCTGCCGCAGCAGAAAAGTATGACCCGGCCCGCATTACCCGTTATGTTATCGACATTGCCACGGCGTTCCACCGCTTCTACAATGCCTGCCGCATTCTGGAAGCTGACCCTGCCGTTCGCCAGTGCCGCATGGCCCTGTGCCTGGCCGTGCGCAGCGTGATCCGCAACGTGCTGACCATGTTCAAGGTTACGGTGCCGGAGAGCATGTGAATTCGTTAGGAGTTAGGAGTTGAATTAGAAATTAGGAATGAGCAATTAGGAATTGGGGCTGTCTGATTACTAAATGCTTATTGTGATGATTTCTGGGGCTGACTTCTTTTAGCTTCTTTTCTCTAATACAAACTAAAAAGCGTGGGCCTGCCAACCGACAGGCCCACGCTTTTGCACACCCAACATATTTATTATACCACATTCGTCAAGGCAATATCTATCCATAACATGCACGAATAATTCATATTTTGTTTGGGATATCTGCGAATAGACAAATTCCTTAGGGTATTGTATAGTATAGTCACAGAAAGAAAACAGCCGGAGATAAGGAGCTAAAAGCTCCAAGCAAAAGCCACTTTCAATAGCATCGGAACAAGGCACGGCGGTTTTCCCGACAGCTTCAAGCAGATTTCGCAAAGGCTTCCAGTAAGAAGTCTAAATGGGAACACTTGAAGAACTCCGGGAAAGCAGGGACCGAGAGGCTACCGAAGGACTTGAAAGTAAGATGGCAGAGCCGGCAGGATTCGTAAGGAAGGAGGCTCAAGTCCAATGGCTAATTTCAAAGATCCCATTCATCACCGGCGGGCCTGGGCCTGCTGAAAGCAAACGAACCTCATTAACAGCCGCAGGTCATTACCTGTAAAAGATATAAAAGTTAAGATGCAAGGTTCGTAGCTTGCTTAAAATGCAGTGCTCAGGAAATCCCGTCAGAAAAAGTTCCCCGCGTTTACATAGATTAGATGAAGAACTGACGACAGGATTCTAAATAGAAAATTACAGGTTCAAAACCTGGTACGCAAAAGCGTAAATAGAAACCCTGAATCACCGGTGATTGTTATGAAAGATCTAACTCCGCCGAACAAATAATGCTTCACCTGATCTGGCTGGTGCAAGCGCACCGCCCCCAAAAGGAGAAACTCCGATGTACTAGAGCAAAGAGGAATCAACCTCTGGCATCAAATTCAGGTACCCTGCACAAAATTATTGAAGTTCACTTCCCCGTTCCACAGATGCACCAAGAATCGTTTTCCTTGCAAAATGTTTCCAGGCAGCAAATAACGAACTAAAGGGAATCAGAAATTTCAAGCAAACGCAAAATCATCGAACAACAGCGAATGAAACCCGTTTCCGATTTGCAAAACAAAGAAAACCAGGTTTAAAAACATTCGATCAAAGTTAAAGGATGAGGTTGCCATGAAAATGTGCAAACGGTCCGAAAAATAATACAATCGGGTATGAGGCTATGACTCCAATCAAGTAAGTTCGCTCCAGCGCCATAAGGGTAGAAGGCGCTGGAGCTTTTTTGTTGTGTTGTGCCGGATGTTTCCGGTCTGCTTATCTCCTCTCGTTTACTTTTGTCTGCATCATTTTTGTTTTGCTGCCGCGCTCTAGCGCAGCAAATCACTCTAAACACGGCTCTCCCTCCGCCCACAACATTGCACTGTGCGGCGGAGAGTTTTTATGTTTGCGGGTTTTTGTGGAGTATTACGGTACCGGTATTCCATCGCAATTTCAGTTTTCTGAATTTTATTGTTGACATTTCTGTAATATTGCGTTATGATAGCCACAAGGTCCAGAATTTTACAGAATACTGGAATGATAGGTTTTTCGCTATCTTTTTATTGTTCTGTATAATGCCCAAATCGGCGGCTGCCGGGCTGCGTTTTACGTTTAGGATTTCTTTTCCCAATATCGTTCACCTGCCTTAAAGTGTATTTGAAAACAAGAAAAAGATAGACTAAATTTTTGACTTTTCAGATACACCCTAGGATTCCGGTATTTCCGCTGTAAGTTTTGTTTGGCGTTCCCTTGGCAGAGGGTACACCAAAATTCTCTTGTTCACCTTTTTTCTTCGTGAAGTGTGCAGCAGCGCTTCACCATTTTTTAGCTATCGTGATTACAGATTTCTGTTACATTAAAGGAGGCTTTATGGAACAACTTACGATTGATACCGGCCTGCGCGAATACGCGGTCAATGGCGGGCCGGAGCACGGCGGCGGAGTGCTGCGCTTTAACCCCAGCGACCCCAATGTTTACAGCCGTTTTTGCACCCTGCAAAATCAGCTGCAAGAGCTGGAACAGCAGGTGCAGGCGCAAAGCCCCACTGGGACCGATGCCATACAGTTGCTGGCCCAGGCGGATCAGCGCGCCAAGGAGCTGCTGGCGGAAGTATTTGGCCCCGGCAATGATTTTGACGCCATGCTGGGCGGCACCAATCTGCTGGCGGTTGCCGGCAACGGCGAGCGGGTCATCACCAATCTGTTTGCGGCATTGCAGCCCATTCTGGAAGCCGGTGCCCGCCAGTGCGCGGATGCCAAAGCCACGCTGGCCGTGCAGCAGGCCCAGGCAGCGCGCGCCGCGCGCGGGGTGCAGGTATGAGCAGCTGGCGGCTGCCCACCCGGCTGGAGGTTGGCGGAAAAGCATATCCGATTCATTCGGATTACCGCGATATTCTGGATATTCTGCATCGGTTGAACGATGCCAGCGAGCCGGAATTCATCCGCTGGCGGGTGGCCCTGGCCCTATTTTATGAGGGCGATCTGCCGCACAGCGACTATCCGGAGGCCATGCAGAAGCTGGCAGATTTTTTGAACTGCGGGCAAACGCTGCCCCGCTCCCCTGCCCCGCCGCTGTTGGACTGGGAACAAGACGCCCCGCTGATTGCCGCCGACATCAACAAAGCCGCCGGGTGCGAAGTGCGCGCCCTGCCTTATCTGCACTGGTGGACCTTTATGGCCTGGTTCAACAGCATTGGGGACGGCCAGCTGGCTACCCTGCTGCGGGTGCGCAGCAAGCTGCGCCACGGCCAAAAATTGCAGCCGTGGGAACAGGACTACTACCGCAAAAACAAAGCCATGGTTGACCTGCGCCCCCGCCTGAATCCGGCAGAGATAGCGGAACGCCAGCGGCTGCAGCGCCTGTTGGCCAATTAAGTTCTCATAAGGAGGTAGATGCTTTTGCCAAAATCCTATGCAGGCAGCCTTCAGGTTGCCCTGTCTACACAAACAACTACCCACACCGCGCAGCAGCCGCTGAACGGCCTGCGCACTGCCCTGAAAAAAATAAGCCGCAGTGTAAACGCTGCGTTCTCCGCCGTGCCGGTGGCAAAGTTTGAGCAGCAGACCGCCGCAGCAGCAGTCAGCGCCAACAAAGCCGCCAAAGCCCAGGCCAAACTTGCCAGTGGCACCACCAAAGCAGCCAAGGCCGCCAAACGCAGCGTTGCGGAATTTGATGAGCTGGACCGGCTGCAGGCTTCCCTTGCCGAAAGTGCCGGAGCTGCGGCGGCTTCCACCACCCGCAAAAGCAGCACTGCAACAATCAAAGCCGCAGATGCCGAACCGCCACAGTTAAGTCCGCCGGCTTTATTAAACCAGCAGCTGCAAAATTTCTGGGCTACATTACAGGCTGTGCTTGCCCCCGCCGCCGCGCTGTGGGATGCAGCCTGGCAGCAGATGAAAACCGCTGCCCTGACCGTTTGGCAGGATCTTTTGGGCGGCGTTCAGCTGACCTGGGCCGAGTACGGCCAGCCCATTGCCCAGAGTGCCGCCCTGGCGCTGGAAAACCTGCAAGGCATTTTTACCACCCTATGGCAGAACGTTTTGCAGCCGATCCTTACTAACCTGATGCAGATTTTGTCTACCCTCTGGTCCTCCCACCTCAAGCCCCTGTGGGACGACATTCTTTTGCTGGTGGCAAGCGTTGCCAACTGCCTGCTGGACCTGTGGAACAACCTGCTGGCCCCGGTGGCCAAGTGGATCATCGCCACATTCGGCCCCGCGTTTGCTGAGGTATTCAACGCCATTGCGGACGTTGTTGGCGTGGCCGTTGGGGCTATTGCGGATGCCATCGATCTGGCCGTTGTTGTGCTGCGCGGGCTGGCGGACTTTTTAAGCGCCGTGTTCCGCGGCAACTGGGATGCTGCCTGGCAGGCCATCGGCAACACGGTCAGCACCGTCTGGGACAAGATGACGAACGCCATCAAAACCGCCGTCAATGGCATCATCGGCTTCATCAATCGGATGATCTCCGCCGTTGTGACCGGCATCAATGCGGTCATCAACGCGCTGAACGGGTTGTCGTTCGACCTGCCGGACATATTCGGCGGCGGGCATGTCGGGTTTCATATCAGCACCCTGACCGCCCCGCAAATCCCCTACCTGGCGCAGGGCGCGGTCATCCCGGCGAACCGGGAGTTTTTGGCGGTGCTGGGCGACCAGAGCCACGGCACCAACGTGGAAGCCCCGCTGGATACCATCAAGCAGGCTGTGGCCGAGGTCATGGAGGACCTGCAGGCAGGCCAGATGGCGGGCTTTGAAGCCGTCGTGGCCGTGCTGCGGGAGATCCTCTCCGCCGTGTACGGCATTGAGCTGACCGACGAGGACGTAGGCCGCGCCGTACAGCGCTGGCAGCGCAAACAGCTGATTGCCACAGGAGGTGTGTAACGTGACCTTAACCAATCTGTTCCAGATTGATGGCAAATCCCTGTACGCACCGGACTGCGACATCGAACCGAGCTATTCCGACCTGGATTCCAGCGATTCCGGGCGCGACGAAGCCGGGTACATGCACCGCGAAGTGGTGCGGGAAAAGGTTTCCACCTGGCCCATCGCCTACAGCTGCCTGACGGACGACGAATACAAGTACATCATCGGGCTGTTTGCAGGCAAGGCAACGTTTCAGTTCACCCATCCCAAAGCCGGCTCTTCCACCGAGACCGAAACCACCACCTGCTACTGCAGCAAATACGGCATCGCCTGGCACAATGCCAAGACGAAACAGTGGAAGAATTTGAAGTTTAACATTATTGAATGCTGATTGAGAGTTAGGAGGTAGGAAGTAGGAGTTGGGAGTTAAAACGGGCCTAAGGTCCAGCATTGTAGGGAACGGTCTCAACCGTTCCGGGGCTTTGCGGTAGATGCCACAACAGGATTTGCCACAGGGCGACGGGCGCACACTGTGCGCTCCTACGGGATTGCGGCCCAATTTTCAACCCGTGCGCGCACGCGCACACCTTCCAACTCCTCACTCCTACCTCCTAACTAGAACCAAAGGAGGTGTGTATTTGTATCAACCAATCCTCACTCTCTCCAGCGGCACCGAGTTAAAGGGCGGCTCCCCCGGCAGCGCGATGAAGAGCCTTACCCTGCACACTGCGGTGAACGCCGGGCAGGAGTTCACCATCGGCTCTGCGTTCTCGGACTACATCGAAGCCGAAATCTGGGCGGACCCGGGCGGCAGCCTGCAAATTACCGCCGGGGACGCCCTGACCTATTACCGGCAGGACGATGCCGGGAACCGCACCAAGGTGGGCGTTTTCTATGCTGAAAAGCCCACCCGCACCAAGCGCAACAGCTACAAGGTCACGGCGTACGACACCATGTCCAAGCTGGATGCGGACTTCTCCAGCTGGCTGCGGGCCAATCAGGCACAGTTCCCCAAAACCATCTGGCAGCTGGTTCAGCTGGCCTGCCAGCGGGCAGGGGTCGCGCTTGCCAGCAGCAGCCTGCCCATCAACGGCAGCTACAGCGTGCAGGCGTTCTACGCGGACGACCTGACCTGCCGCCAGATCATCTCCTGGGCGGCGGAAGCGGCAGGCTGCTACGCCCACATGAATGCAGACGGCAAGCTGCAATTCTTGACCTACACAGACAAGCGCAGCACGGCCAAAATCACTCCGGACGGTGCCAGCAGCACCGCCTATTATGCTGACAGCCTGAGCTATGAGGACTACACGGTCAAGGCCATTGAGAAAGTCCAGATTCGGCAGTCGGACAGTGACGTGGGGGTCATCTACCCCGACAGCACCACCGCCACCAACACCTATGCAGTACAGGGCAACCTGCTGCTGACAACCGGCACCGAAGCCAACCTGAAAAGCGTTGTCCAAAACCTGTACAACGTGCTGAAAAACGTGACCTACACCCCCTGCAAAGTATCGGTGCCCAGCAGCTCCGGCCTTGCCTGCGGGCAGATCGTGCACGTTAAGGACGCACGCGGGCGGGAGTTCGACACCTACCTGATGAGCGCCACGATCTCCTCCGGCAAAGCCAGCTTTGAGAGCGTGGGCAGCGCCAGCCGGGAAAGTTCCAGCGCCGTGAACAGCCAGAGTTACAAAAACCTGACCGGCAAGATGCTGGAGATCAAGACCAGCGTGGACGGCCTGGAAGTAAAGGCCAGCGACCTGACCGGCAAGTACACCGACCTGAAAGCAACGGTAGACGGGCTTTCCTCTGAGGTGAAAAAAGACACCAAAATCACCGGCGGCGGCAACCTGATCCTGGGCAGTGAGAGCTTCAAGAACGCCCTCTCTGGCGGCATTGACAGTAGCGTGGTGTATGGCGATGATGGCAGCGCAACAATAACCAATGCGAACACCAACGGGTATTTTATTTTCAACACCGCGGGCGCTCGCATTATAAAAGGCGTCACATTATGCCTGTCCGTTATGTACAAACTCATTTCCGGCACCGATGCGCTGCGGCTGGGCATTACGTTTACGGGCGATGACGGACAACATTACATTGCCTACATAAAAACCGCTGACCAGCTCGAAATTAAGCAGACAGACGGCTGGGTGCTGCGGTATGGTACATGGACCCCCAGCAAAAACGGTGTTTTGAAAAAAGCCGATTTCGACAGCAATGGCAACTGCACCAATAAGTTTGAACTGTTTCACCCCATACTGCAATACGGCAACGCGCCCACCGCGTGGAACGCCAGCAGCGCCGACTACCTGACGCAGGAAAGCGCCAAAAGCCTGTTTTCCCAGACCGCTGACGAGATCAAAACCGAAGTCACCAAGTCAGTGACTGAAACGGTAACGGCCAACGTGAAGGACACCGCTACCAGCGCTGCCAATGATGCCGTTGACAGCAAATTGCAGGATTATGCCACCACAGCAACGGTGGAAAGCCTGAAAGAGGATGTCTCCAGCATCAGCCAAAAGGCGGATAGCATCAGCACCAAAGTCAGCAGTCTGGAAGAGACGACAACAACCATTTCCAACGATTTAGACAGCACCAAGCAGGAATTCAAAACCGTTAAAGAATCCGTTTCTGCGATTGACCAGAAAGCCGACAGCATTACCCAGACGGTAACGCGGCGGATCACCGGCGGCAACAATATTATTGCGGGCACCGACGACTGGAACAATGCGACCATGGATGCAGGCGGCAATGATCTGAGCAAAAAAGGGACATACACGATCAGCGGTGAATCCATCCGAGTGACCAATAGGGCGCAGAACACCCGCTTCCACTTTGGCGCGGACAAAACGCTGGTGATTGCCAAGGGCATGACCTACTGCGCATCGGTGCTGTACAAGCTCAACTCCGGCACGGACAGCCTGTTTTTGCAGTTCGAGACCAAGAGCAGCAGCGGCACAAAAAGTTATTACGGCTCCGCGTTCAAGCAGGCTCAGCAGGACATTGCGCTGGATAACGGCTGGAAAATGCGGTATGCAGCCTTTGTTGCCACTGCGGACGGCTATGCAGACGGCCTGTTTGTGAGTACCGCGAACGATAACGCCACCGTTACCAACGATCTGACCATCATGCACCCCATGGTGCAGATGGGCAACGCCCCCACTGCCTGGACGGCCAGCACCGGCGACTATCTGACCGCCAACGAAACCAAAACCGAGATCAAGCAGACGGTGAACGAAATTAAGCTGACGGCCAGCACAAGCGGAACCAGCAGCACCATCAAGCTGACAGCGAGCGGAACAGAGATCACCAGCGCACAGATCAACCTATCCGGCGTGGTGACATTTTCGGATTTGAGTACCTGGAACCAGGACAAGACCATTATCAACGGCGGCAACATTACCACCGGGCAGATTCACAATAAGGCGCGCACAACCACTTATGACCTGGACAATGCCTGGATTCGTATGGGCAAAGATACTGGCACTCGTGTGGACATTGACACGGGGCGCATCCGCTGGTACTGGGAAAACAACCTGACCGGTGTGTTAAGCAGCCGGTACGGCAAATCTTATATTGGCGATAACTCCCGCTACACGTTTTTAGGCTGGTTCTCCACCGGCGACCCCAGCTTTGATTATTCCACCGGCGGGGCCACCAGCGAGTTTGTGGGCATTGCCATTGACCAGGTGGATAAGGTCATCCACTGCAACGCCAGCAAGTTTGAAATTCCCGGCAGAATTGAATGCGGTTCTTTGAGCGTGAACGGGAGGGAGATTTAATGCAGAAATTCATGCAGATTTTGGCCACATTGGCTTTGCTGTTGGTGCTTGCATTGGTCATCCCGCTTACGCTGGCAGCCTGCGGCGGCACGCGAACCGAAGATACAAGCTATCCGCGCCCGGAATATTCCGGCTCCCCGATGGCAGAAAGGGTGATGAAATGACCACAACCGCAAAAATTGAAGAACTCCAAAAGTCCGTCATCAACGCCATCAACAGCAGCTGCCTGCACCCCGCTGTGGTGCGGCTGGTACTGCTGAACGTGATCTCGATGGTGGAAGCCAGCGAGAGAGAGGTAAACAAAAGAGAAAAAGAGACAGAATCCTGAAAATCTGTTTTTTGTTCCCGCATAATCCACACAAAATATAAGGCAATACCGCATAATTCTAAGTGCCGATACGGCGAGCGAGGTGCG
>ENA-UOJJ01001688-UOJJ01001688.1-human-gut-metagenome-genome-assembly--contig:-CS66-NODE-1688-length-31402-cov-13.103168_pt1 | contig 31402 bp, 21 predicted proteins | sample MGYA00242343_ERZ723890 | MGnify/ENA metagenome assembly ERZ723890
GACAAAAGTCTTCCTATGAACCACTCGCCTAGCGAGTGGTTTTCGAGATACAAAAAAGACACGCTTTGGCGGAGCGTGTCTTGAAGTGGCATAGGATTAAAAAGGCAAGGATGCAATGATTTTAATGTCTCCCCCACCCGCTTACGCGGTATTGCCTAAAATTATCTTCTCCGGGCGTCGGCGGAGAGGGCGTGGAGCTCGGGGGCGTACATGTGGTAGTTGAGCAGGTAACGGCCATGGGCGGGCATGCGGTAGAAAGCCGCCTTGATGCGCTCCAGCGGGGTGCTGCCGTTCTCGGCGCTGCTGTTGCCGCTGATGAGCAGCACATACTGGTTCTCGCTGTAACGAGCCATGGCGTCGCACTGGCGCAGGCTCTTGTGGATCAGCTCGCCCAGCTGCTCCATCATGGAGCCGGTCTCGGCGGGGTCAGCGTTCTGGGCGGGCGACATGGTGAGCAGCGCCAGGTAGACCGGCACGCCGAAGCGGCTTTGCACACCGCGCTGCAGGTGATAGATCTGGCGGAAATTCTCGAAGCTGCAATACACAGCGCCGGGGGTGTCGTCGGCGGACAGTTCCTCGGCCAGGCGGGAGATGTCATTTTCCAGGTTGCGGTCAGCCTGGCGGGCCTGGCGGGAGACCACACCCACACGCTCCGGCTCGACGGCATGGTGCAGGCAGCCCATCGCGTTGCCGCGGCGGGTCATCTCCAGCGCTTTCTCATGGCGGCCCAGGGCCTCCAAAGCCTGGATCATCTCCAGATACAGGCGCTCCTCGTAGGGGTCCAGCTCGATGGCGCGGCGGCACAGCTTAACGATGCGCTCATTCTCACCCTTGCGCTTGCAGGCTTCCAGCACCTGGAACAGCGCGATGCGGTATTGCACGTGCAGGGTCAGGCTGCGAGTCTCGACCCAGGGCTCGTTGCAGAACATCGGCAGCAGACGGCCAGCATACAGCTCCAGCACGCGCTCGTAGCGGGCTACGGCGGCGGCGGGGTTCAGCTGGCGGCGGGCTTCCTCCATCAGGGCTTCCATCTCAAACACGTCCACACGGCACTCCATGGCGGGGTTCCACTGGTAGTAGCCGCGGCTGGTGATGATGCAGGTCTCCAGCTCCTTCAGGCCCTCGGCCTCGATCATGTTGCGGAAGCGGTGCATGATGGCGCGCAGAGCCATATCCGGGTTGGTGGACCGTTCGCCGTTCCACAGGGTATCCGTCAGGTCTTTGTGGGTCACCCTTTCGCCCTTTTGCAGGACGAGGTACTGGATCAGCATAGTAGCCTTGCGGGACTGTTTCAGTGCGGCTAGGACCGGCTTGCCGTCCATAAGGATCTCAAATTTTCCGAGCATCCTGATCTCAATGTCTGCCATGGTAAGTCTCTCCTGTGCGTTCGTTTCACGATTAACACGCCTTGCGGTGTTATTTTAATTAAGTATACTGTTTTTTCACCCGATTGTCCAGTGCCCATACAACAATTTATTCGCCAAATTATTTGTTATTTTTTATTGGAACTCCGGTGCGCCGGGCAGCGGAATGACCGCGGTCTGGGTGTAGACGGGGGTGCCATCGGGCTTAGCGACGGTCAGCTGCATAGACAGCGAGGTCAGGCAGATCTTCCCGGTTTCCTTCTCCTCTTTCCATCCGCGGGCATAGAATTCAAGATTCGAAACGACAAGCCCCATATAATCTTTGTTAGGATAGGCCGTTGTATAAGCGTAGGTCGTGTACTCTTTTTTCTTTCCGTCCTTGCCATTCGTTTGCTTGTAAAAACGCATGTGCAGGTAGCGGTTCAGCTCGGCAAAGGTGTCGTCGGCGGGGTCGTAGAGGACCTTGGTGCTGGTGGTGTTGTCGGCGTTCAGGGTGGTGGCGGTCAGCTTGGGCACATAACCGGCATCCAGTATCTCGGTATAGTTGCTTTCCACTGTAAAGCGCAGAGCAGTGCCTTCCGTCAAGCGGGCATCTTCTATAAAAATAGTATTTGCCGAATCCGCGTCGCTCTCTGTTGCGGCGTTTACGATAGAGATCGTGCCGTCGGCATCGGCCAGCTCGCCCCGGATGGTCTCGGTGAGGGCATCGGCCAGGTTCTGGGCGCGGGTCAGCTGCTGCACCTCGATGTAGGCTTCGGCGCAGGGCTTGACCAGCGTGACCGCCGCCGTGCCAAACAGTGCCAGCAGCACCAGGCAGACCATCAGCTCCACGAGGGTGGTACCTTTTTTGTTGTTCAGCGGGGTGGTCATGGGGTCGTGTCCTCTTTTGTGTCGTCTTTATCTTCGTCCACTTTTTTGTAGTAACGGGTGAAGGTATGCGTGGCAGCAGCCTCATCGTTATCGTCTTTGACCTTAGCCTGTATGGTCTGTATTTCCACATCCTCGACGGCAAAGACCGTGCGGTCACCGCGGCTGAAGCTCATCCTGGTCTTGGTGCCGGATTCGTTTTTCCACGCGGCCGCATCGTCGTTGACCGGGTAAAGTGCTTCGGTAAGCAGGTAGGCGTTATCGCGGGTGGTCTGCGCCTGGGCCGAGGCCCGCCGGGCAAACCGCAGCGACGCGGTAAACAGCGCCAGAAACAGCATAAGCAGCACGAAGGCCACCAGCACTTCCACGATGGTTTCGCCGCGGCGGTCACGGAGGGCGTTTTTTAATCTTTGCATAGTGCCACTTCCTTACTCATCATTGCCGTTGATGCGTGTAAAAATGCACGCACTATCCGTATCCATGCTGTAGCGCAAGTATAATGTAGAAGCATCATTTTTTGTGACGGTACGTTCCTCACGGGTTGCCATGTTGGTCAATCTCAAAGCTGTATCGCCCTCGGCACCACTGAAGCTGTAACGAGTGTTTGCATTATCATCCAGCGTGTAATAGTAGCTGTAAATGCCGGTGTGCTTGTACTTTCTGGTGTAGCTGTAGCTCTGGTCTCCCTTGACCACTTTGACGGTCACACGAATGACATAATCATCCACATTCATAGTGGAACCGTTCTCGCTCTGATTTCTCAGTTTGATGAGAAGGTTGCTCAGGTTCTCTGTGATGGGTTCGTTATCGATCACGTTGCCGCCTTCGTCCACATCGTCGCTGGGGTGCTTGTTCAGGGTGACGGTCATCTCGTCGATGCCCTCGGGCGCCTGCAGGGTAAACGTATGGTCGGTGTCGTCGCCGTAGGGGTTATCGATAGAGCCTTTTTTAACGTAGATATGGTTGATAAAGTAGCCGATGCTCTGGTCGTTCTCCTCGGTCATCGCGCCGTCTTTTTCTTTAGCGCCGGTGTAATGCAGCAGTTCCTGCTCCAGCACGTCGGAGAAGCTGACGGCCAGCTCGTAGACGTCCTGCTCCGGCAGCTGGCGGTCGGCATTGGCCATCATCAGCGAGGCCGCATACACAAGGGCGGCAGCCAGCGCCACAAACATCGCGCCCAGGCACAGCACTAAGATCATGGCAAGGCCCTGCTGGTCCCGCAGCGGGCGGTTGCGTTTTGGGGGCATGGTGCGCCCTCCTTTCTGCTTTAAATCAAGGGCAATACCGCCGGGGCGGCGGTTTCGGGGGTATCCTCTGCCCCGGGGTCGTTGGCCGGGGGCGTGGGGTCCGTCTCCCCTGCCCGGCCCGTGCTTTGTGCGGGCCGGGGGTCGGCTTCCGCTATGGCGAACACCGGGCGGGCGGCATCCTCGGTCATGGCCTGGCCCTCTGTGCGCAGGGAGACTTCCAGCCGATCGGAATCGACGGTCTTTTCGCCGTTGCCCACAGCCCAGATGGTGACCTTTTCGGTGTACTTCTCCAGTGCTCTGGTCTCGTCGTTGTCGCCGTCGGCGCGCTGGGTCATATCAGGCAGGGTAAGGCGGTAGCCCAGGGAATAATCGGTCATCTCGGCCTGGCGCAGGGCAGGCACGGTCTTGATGCGGTAGCTGGGGTTATCGTTGTCGATAGCGTGGTGGCCGGTCAGCGTGATGGGCTGGCTGACCAGCTCCGTCACTTCGGACGTCGTACCGTCATCATTCGTCACCGTGCGGGTCACCTGCACAATGCTCAAATCGTACCAGACATACTCATCCTCGGTGCCCTCGTTTACAATGTTGCGGGCGGCCTTGGTGATGTCCAGCCAGTTGGCCGGGTCGTTTTCGTCCAAGCCAAACGACAGTTTTTCCACCTTCAAAATATCGCCGCGGTGGGTTGTTATGGTTTGCGTACCATCGTCATTTTCCGTTACCACATCCGCCGGGGCCACGGTAAAGCGGATGTCGTAGCCTTCCCTGTTCGGGTCGTCAGCGGGCATATCCGCGGCAGGCGTCACGTGGAAGCGGTACTTCTCGGCAAAGTTGCGGGTGGTGCCGTCGGTATCGGTGTACTCGTTGACGGCAGGCCACTGCACAGCGTACTGGTGGATGGTGATCTCTGCGCTGTCAGGTTTCCAGGCTTCGCCCTCGGTGCCGTACAGCTTGCCCTCCACCGTGGATTCCACCGAGGTCACGCTGAGAACGCCGTCTTTTTCCGGCTTGTCCAGCTGGATCTTGGGCAGGTGCAAAGCGCCTGCGGCCTCGACATAATCGTCCGGCACGTAGAACTTCCAGGAGGAGGAGGTAGCTGCCGTCTCGCTGTTGGCCACCATGGCGCGCAGGGCGGGCAGCAGGTAGCGGTTGGCGTCGGCGGGCTGCATGGTAAAAGCGTTGGCGTTGGGCGTGACCGTGTAGGACACGGTGGTACCATCGCCGCTGACCTGGGTCTCGCTGCCCACGGTCTTGGAGGCTTCGGGGATCATCAGCGTTGCCTTATCCTCACGCAGGGCGGCATTCAGGGCGTCCAGGTTTTCCTTGGTGGGGTCGTCCATCCAGGTCTTGGCCTTGGCGCAGGCGTCGATGTAGTCGGCCTCATCATCAAACAAATAGCCGGTAAAGAAGTAGCTGGCGGCATCGGCCTTGTCCACCGTTATCCGGATGGTCAGGTCATTGCAGAAAGCGTTCATCAGCGGCAGGGCGTCATTGACGGCCTTGCCCGTCCAGGTAAAGTCCACCTTGCTGATGGCCGGGGCCTCGGTGCGTTGGATGATGGTCTGCGGGTCGCTAACCTCGCCGTTGGGGCTGCGCAGCACGGTGGTGTCGCCGTCTGCCGGGCAGGCCACCACGTAGAACACCAGCGTTTTTCCCTGGTAAGCTTCCAGGTCCACGATGGTCTGGGTGTCTTTGATGAGCGTGGTGCTGTCGCCATCCGCCGGGTGCAGCTTAAAGGCTTCGCCCAGGGTGGTGCCGGCGGCGTTGGTGGTCTGCACCTGTGCCCACAGCTCATAGTGGTCCACGCGTTCATCCGAGACGGCAGGCCAGCTGATCTGATAGCGGGTCTGTTCGGCATTGCTGGTATCCACGGGGAACACCTGGCCGGGCTCGCCCACCTGCTGCAGGCGGCGCAGCACGGTATAGACGGCGGTGTCGGCCGCGCCGATGCCCTGGGTGGTGCCGGTGGTATCGCGGGTGACGCGCAGGCGCACTTTATCAAAGCGCCAGCTGTTGCTGCCGCCCGCAAGGTCGGTATCGATATGGAGGGTGTAGCTGTAGGTGCCGTCCTTGTACTGGACTTTGCTGTTGGCATCATCCGGCAAGGTGATGGTCTCCTCCGCCGTAGAAATTACATTGCCGTTTTCATCCCTGGTTTCGGTCACACCGTACAGCGTCAGCTTATACTTGGTGTTGCCGCCGCTGGCAGCCGCCTCGCCGGGTTGGGTCCAGGTAAAGGTGTAGGCCAGCTGGTTGTCGTTGGCCAGCTTGTCGGCGTCGTAATTCAGGTACAGGTCGCCGTCGGCAGGCACGCCCGTCAACTTCGGGGCCTGGGCAACGGTGATGTTGTTTTGCTCAAAAATGACCTGGTTCGTGGCATAGCCAGCCCAGTTGCTGTAGTCTGTCAGATTCTTGCTTACAAAATACAGCGGGGTCAGGTTGGCAAAGCTGTAGCCGTTGCTTTCCCGCACGATTTCCAGGCCGCCATACCAGGACGCCGGGCGGTCGGCAGAGGAAGCCTGCAGCTTGGCCAGCGCTTCGGCATCGGCAGCATCCCAACGGGTGACCACATCCCCCAAACCGCTGGTGACCGGCACAGCCACGACCGTCCAGTTATCATAGTTGGTCAGGGTGTCGTCCGGCAGGTTATTGAAGGTAAAAGTAGTGTTGCTGTTGGGCACAACGTTCTGGCGTGCAGCCAGCGTGATGTACTGGCCTTTGAGATCGACCTCCTCACCGTTCAGCGTGACGGTCTCATCGCCCAGGCAGCGGCCCATGAGCATGACGCGGTAGGTGGGCTGTGTGCCGCTGACGCTGGCGGTAAAGTTCAGCGTAACCGTTACGGCCAGGTCGTCGATGGTAGCGCCGGTAATTTCGACATTTTTGGCAGCAAGTCTGCCCTCGGCCAGGCCGGAGTTGCTGTTGCCCCATGTGCTGTCGTTGGGAACCACGACCCAGGAGACCGGCATATACACCGTCTCGTCATACTGGCTGGAACGCATCCAGCGCTGGTCGCTGCTGGTGGCTTCCGCCGTCATACGCTGGTTGCTGCCAAGTCTCTCCGAAATGCGTTTGGGCGTGGTATTCCCGTTGCTGAACTGGTAGGTGTTGCCGTTATCGCCGCCGACCTTGACTGTGACGCTCCAATCGGCCAGGCCGCTGTTCTGCATCAACTTATCGTATTCATCGGCATTGGTCAGCACCAGCTTTTGGCTGAACTGAACATGGCCGCCCTCCTCCGGCGTGGGCATCAGGCGAACCTCCAGCTCCGGCGTGGGCAGGGCGCGGACAAACTGCTGCCGGCCCGAAACATCTGCCGTGCCGGTACCCTTGCTGTTGACACCGGCCACGCTGACCTTGAAATAGCGTCCCTTCCACTCGGCCTTACTTTCAAAGGTAAAGCGGGTGTCGTAGGCATCGGCCTCCAGCAGGGAGGTATTGCCGATACGGTCGCCGTTTTCATCGGTCTCGTAAACGGTGATATGGTAGTAAATGGCCGGGCTGCCGGTGGTGGGGGCATTCCAGGTCACGTTATAGCGGCCGTAAATACTCTCGTTACCGGAACCGGTAGCATCACTGCGTTCGATTTTCAGTCCTGTGGGGAAATCCGGGGCGCTGTTGTCCAGGATATTGCTGTAGTAGCGTTGGAGCACCTCATCGGTAATATCTTCCTTGCTGGTCTTGTTGTCACCGTTGATGTCGTCGAAGAGGAACAGGATCTTGCCGACATAGCCGACATTCCATTCCTCCGGCACAGGATACTGGGTCAGATCCTTGGCATCTTTTGCAAAGATATAACGCACAGACGAAGTTTCCGAGAAGTTTTGGCCCGGCAAGGTGGTAATATACGAGCTGCTCTTTTTTACAGCCTGCATCGAGACGATCGGTCTGCCATCGCTTGAAATCTTTGGCAGCATCGCAAAGAAGTGATAGAAGTTGTCGCCATCCTGGGCGGTGTTGGCACCGCTGTCCACACCGGCATACAGGCGATGCGCTTTTACGTCGGTAGTTGCACCGCCGCCTGCTTCGCTTTCATTGGTACCCTGGGTCCATCCCCCTGTAACATTGGTGCGGCCCAGGCCCTCTTGCAGCCCAGCAATGCCGGAATAACCATTGAAGCTCATATCCAGCTGCATGTAGTAGTTGTTGGAACCGGTCAGTTTTTCATTGGCTGTTTGGCGATAGGCAATCGGGAACCAGCTGCTGCCAGTATTGTTCTTACTTTTATACAAGGCAAAACAATTGGTGATGGTCGTTTTCTTGTTAGAGGTGCTGCCGTTGCCGCGGTTGCCCCAGATGCCAGCTGAACGGTTGACGCCCCACATTTCGGTGCAATAGTTACGGCAGCGGTCAATGTTGACCTCAACGTTGGGGATAGCCTTCCACGGACCAATATAGCAGAAGATACCGACAGACATCGATGCCGCCTGCAGCTGCACATTGGAGCCGTTGACGCACTCTATGATATTGATGGTCATGGCATCGCTGTTATGGTCATCCGCCAGCTGTACCTTACCAAAAACGCCGCCTACGTCGTTGGCACCGTAGGTCATCTTTTTTACGCTGCCATAGTTGCTGCAGCGGTACAGGTTGGCCGCCGTACCGGCAACAGGATTATTGAAGTAACCTGCCACGCCGCCAACGGTGCCGGAGCTTTGGCCGTTGTTGGAGTTGGTGGTGATCTCGCCAAAATTATAGCAGTTGGTCAGCGTACCGCCGTAGCTGAGCCAGTAGGCCAGCACACCGCCCGCGTTGTTAGAGCGGCTGTTGAACACCGTGCCAATATTGACACATTTTTCCAGCGTCCAGCGGTCGCCGGTGCGGTTTTCCTGCGTGCCGATAACGCCGCCCACATAGTTATCCACCAGGTTAGCATTGGTGGAGTACTCCTCGCAGCCTACGTTGGCATCATCATCGTTGCTGGCGTTATACCTGCCATCCCAGCGGCCTTTGCCGCGCACAAAGCGACGGACGGCAGCGAAATTAACCAGACCACTATTAGATTCTGCATCCGATTCGTTCTGGCCGATGACACCGCCTACGGCGCCCCAGCTCTGGTTGATGTTATCAGCGTAAACGAACCACTGGCCGCTGGCACTGTCGGTGATCTGGCCGGTGACATCGTTAAAGCCGGTGATACCGCCCAGGTAGCCGTTGGCGAAATGGCCCCAACCACTGCCGCCCCGCAGCGAGACCAGCAGCTGGTTGACGCTGCGGTTGGTATAAACTTTATTATAGTCTTTTTCGCCATAGGTCAGGGTATCAAAGCCCTGCATGGCCTTAAAGTCGGTCTGCAGTTTTGTCTCTGCATCACCGCTGGCCTTGCCGGTCAGTACGCGGACCATCTGGTTCAGGTTGGCGTTCTGTTTGTCGGTGTCTACCACTTTGGTAGTGACTTTGTTGCCGTTTTCGTCGGTGGTGGTCTCTTCTTTATAGGGCACCTCCAGCCAGGCGTTGATCTGTTTTACAAGGCGCTGTGTGTCCAGGCCGCCGCTGGTGGAGATGCTGCCGCTGTTGGAGCCGGCCACGCCGCCCACAAAGCCGCTGCGGGCGGTGATGATACTACCCGTTTTGTCTTTGTTGCCGACGGTGCTGCCGGTGATCTCGCCGCGGTTGCGGCCCACGATACCGCCGATATGGGCGGCGCTGTTCATCTTGGTGGCAGCGTCCTGGCTGGCGCCCACGTTGGAGGCGCCCTGCACTTTCAGCTCGATATAGCCGACCTCGCAGTCCTTCACCTTGCCGGTGGCGGCGGCAGTGCCGTCGGTGTTATACACCACGTCGTTGCTGCCCACGATGCCGCCCACGGTGCTGCCCACGGTGGTAAAGCCGTTATCCTTACCGATGGCGCCCGTATAGGTACACTTACTTAAGGTGCCGCTGCTGCTGCCAGCAACGCCGCCCAAGTTGAGATATTTTGCCATGCTGTCCTGCAGGTTGGTGCTTACGGTCACGTTCTCAGCCGTGCCGGTGTTTTCGCCCAGCGCGCCGCCCGCCGTGACAGTGCTGTCGTCGGCGGTCAGGTTGGCAAGGCTGAGGGAATCCGCACGCACATTGCCCTTGCTGAGGGAGCCTGCGTTATAGCCGACCAGGCCGCCCACCCGGGTAGCCGGGCCGTACAGGCGCACGTCGCCGCCGAATTTTGCCATATTGAACAGGTTCGCATCGCTGATCACTGCACCGGCTTCGTTGCAGGCTGTAATGCCGCCGATGGCGTCCGACGTGCCGCGAATATCCGAGCCGTAGACCCGGGACGTTGTGATTCTGCCGTAGTTATGGGCGGTCACGCCGCCGGCTTCGCCGTTGGCTGCTGTAACGCTGCCGTTCATGGTAACGACCTCCAGCTCGCCGCCGACCTCGTTGCAGCCGGCGATGCCGCCTGCAAAGCCACCGCCGGTATACAGCACACGGTTGCCGCTGGCTGCGTGCATGCAGCCGTAGATGTGGCCGCTGTTGCTGCCGGCAATGCCGCCCGCATACTGGTTTACCACCTGGATAGAGCCTGCGCGGTTCGTGGCGTTCTGGATCAGGCCCTCGTTGCGGCCTGCTACGCCGCCGCCCTGGGTGGTGGAGGAAACGGTCGTGCCGTTTTGCACGGTGATGGATATGCTGCCCGGGTCCGTCGGGTCCTGGCCAATCGTGCCAGATGTCGCATTCAAGCCCGCCACACCGCCGGTCTGGGTGGTGCCGCTGACTTTTACCGTCACGCTCCTGGCGGTGACGGTGCCCAAGTTATAGCCTGCCACGCCGCCGGTGACGGTGATGCCGTAGACATTGCCGTTGGCACTTTCCAGCGTAATAACGCCGGATTTACTGTTATAACCGGCCACGCCGCCGATGTCCAGCCCGCCGCGGATGCTGCTGCTTTCCGCCGGAGCGGAGTTGGTGATGGTGCCGTTGTTGATACCCGCGATGCCGCCCAGGTAGCGGTAGCCCTCCTGCTGGTTGCCCATGGAGTTGACCATGCTGCCGTTTGTGATGGTGCCGTCACTGACGCCGGTCAGGCCGCCTGCGGCCACGGGGTGCTGCACGCCGCCGTAGTTGGTGCAATGATTCAGCGTGGTTTTGGCCGTAGTGTAGCCGATGATGCCGCCCGCAAAGTAGCCGTTGTGGTCGGGGTCCAGCTTGCCCAGCGAGACACCGCTGTCCAAGATATAGGCCCCGCCGTTGGCCGCGTCAGCCCTGGGGCTGAGGGCCAGGCCGCCGTAGGACTGTGCCTGGCTCTGGTTGCCGTTGCTGGCGTTTTCCAGCGTGAGGGTGGTGTCGGCTGCGTTGTAGCCGATGATGCCGCCCACGTAGGCGTTGGCGTAAATGTTGAACTGGTTGCTCAGGCTCGTCAGGGTGATGGCACTGCCGCCAGGGTTCAGCGCCGGCTCGTCGAGGGCGTTGCCGCTGCTGAACTTGGGCAGCAAGGTCTGCAGGTCGGCCGCGATGGTGCCGTTTTTGTTCTGCAGGGCGTTTTTCAGCGTATCTGCGTTGACTACGCGGTTGTAGCCGATAATACCGCCCGCCACGCCGTCGGCCACGATGCGTCCGGTGCCGATGGTGGCGGCGTTGGCCGCCGCGCCGCCGGCGTTGACAAATTTGAATTCGTTCGCGGGCAGGTTGGCGCCGATGACGCCGCCCACAAAGTGGACGCCCTCGATGCGGTTGGTGCGGACCTGCACGGTGGGCAGGCTGGCCGCGCCGTTCAGGCCGATGACGCCGCCCACGCAGTCGCCGGTGGCCACGATGGTGCCGGTGACGCTGAGGATGGTGGCTTGGCTGTTTGTGATGGTGGCGGTGGCGTCGTTGTAGCCCGCCACGCCGCCTACAAAGCTGCCGCCGTACAGCACCGCGCCCAGGGCCGCGCCCTTGTCGGACCTGGCCTGCCAGCTGATCTGACCGTTGGTGCCGTTGAAGCCGGCCACGCCGCCCACGAAATCGGCATAGTGGGGGGTGCCGTCCCTGGTCTGGCTCAACTGCTGCAGCAGCGCAATCTTGTTTTTATCCGTTACCTCAACAGTAGACATACGGTTGACGCTGTCCACCAGTTTGGCGGTCTCGTTTTTGGTGAGGGCCGCGCTGTCCTGCTTGCCCCAGGCAGCATCGTTGACGCCCGCAATGCCGCCCACGTAGGCCGCATTGGCGCCCAGGCCTGCCACCAGGCCCTTGTTGGTCATGTTTTCGATGGTGCTGTTCAGGCCGTTGACCGAGACGATACCGCCCACGTAACGGTTGCCGAACACATAGCTGTTGTTGGTGCCGCCGCTGGTGTACAGGTTGCTGCCCACAAAACCGCCGACAAAGCCGCCCACGAAGCTGCGGCCCAGCACATACCCGGACTCGGTGTAGCAGTTGGTCATCTGGACATCGCGGCCAAAGCCCACCAGGCCGCCGACAAAGTCGCCCTTGAGGGGGCTGTTCTCGTTCAACGTACCGTCGGCGTTATAGCCCGCCTGCACAAGGTTGGTCAGGGTCGTCTCGCTCAGGCCGCTGCGGGTGGCGCTGTGGCACTCATCCAGTACAAGGCTGCGCGCATAGCCCGCAATGCCGCCGAAGAACTGGCCCAGCACGCGGCTTTGGCCTGCGGTACTGCCCTGGTAGTTGGCCCCGGCCAGCACGGTGCCCTGGTTGGCCAGGCCGGTCAGGGTGGCGTCGCTGTCGTTCTCGGTGGTGGAGTACAGGTTGCCCGTGATGCCGCCCACGAAGGCATTGCCCACCACGGTGGACTTGTTGGTGATGTCCTTGAGGTTTTCGGCGTTCCGGGTGCCGGTCAGGTTGGTGGCGTCCAGTACACCGGCCACGCCGCCCACGCCCACGGCGCGCCAGAGGGTCTGGCTCTCGTTTTCGTCGGCGATGGCGTTATAGCGTGCTTTTTCTGCTGTATCGGCGCTGGTGCCGGTATCCGCACCGCTGTTGTTGGCGGCGTCCTCATCCTGGAAGATGCCCGCCACGGTGACATTCTGGTCCAGCGTCAGGCCGGTGAGTTTGGCGCCGGTTTCGGGCATGGCAAAGCCGACGAGCCCGCCGATGCCGTGGGGTTCGTCTTTGTACGAGGTGCCGTCCACCCGGTTCACGCCGGTGGTCTTGCTGCTGAAGGTCAGCACAGCGGTGACCTTGGCCTCAGCGCCGCGGCGGCTGCTGCGGTCGACGGTGCAGTTGGTCAGGCTTCCGGTGTCCACGCCCGCCAGCGCGCCCACCGACCAGATCTCGGTGCGGTAGTCGGGGTCGGTATCGGCCAGGGCCTGCAGGTATTGGGTGCCGTTGGCATCCATCGCCATGGCGGTGTCGGCGTTTTGCTCGCCTGCGGATTTGACCTCGGCGTTGATCTGCACATCGGGGTCGCGCAGGGTGATATTTTTCAGTGTACCGTTGTTTTCACCCACCAGGCCTAGGTAGTGGTCGCGGGCCTTGTAGGCAGCTTCACCGGCATATTTCCGCTCCACGGCAGCGATAGAACTGCCCCGCAATTGCAGGTTGCTGATGACCGCTTGCCCGCTGCCGCCGGTGCTGCCGTTGAGGGTGACGTCCTTGCCGATGGCGGGGATGGTGGGCCAGGCCACGACCTCGCCGGTGCGGCTGGGCACCTTGGCCACAGGCTCCGCGTTCTTCTTCTCGGGCGAGCAGTAGACGGTGACGCTGCCGTCGGTCCAATCCAGGGCGGTGTTTTTGCCCGTAAAGGCATATTCGCCGCTATTTACCCAGCGCAGGTTGTACAGGTGGCGGAAGTATTTCAACGTGCCGCCGCTTGCATTGCTGCCTGCGGCAAACAATGTATTTTCGGTATTGGACTGCTGCGGTTTGCTTTCGGTATAAAGGTCCTGAAAGTTCGCGTTAGGACGTGCTTTCATCTTAACGTAAACATCTTTAGGAACATTGTCCGTCAGGCGTGTAATGCTGAACAGGGTGGTCTTGGTGGAGCTCAGGTCGGCACCGTCATTTTCGGCGGCGCGCAGCAGGTTGGCGTCGCACATGGCGTCCAGCGTCAGGATAAAGCGGCCCTTGCTGTAGCTGAGGGGGAAGGTGTAGTCCTGGTACGTTTCGCTCCAGCCGTTTCCATCAGCGTTGGGCCGGTACGCCTTGATCTGGGCGTTGTTGTGGGTGGGGTCGGCAAGGACGCGACTCCACTCGATCTCCAGCTTAAAGAGGGGCTCATTGGTCGTTGCATCGTAGAATTCAGCGTCATAAATGGTGTCGATGTCGCCGTTTTTGCTGTTGCCGCTCCAGTTTAAGGTCAGGGTCTCGTTGTTGATGAGCTGCGGGTTTTTGACTTTCAGGCGGGTCTGGCTCAGGGCCACCACGTTGACGGTGTCCTCGGCCGAGTAGTAGCCCACCAGCGAATCACCGCGGCGGTGGCCGTAGCTGCGGTCGTCAATAAGCATCGCGCCGTCGGCACCGTCATCCGAGGCAAAGCGCAGCTTATCGGACGCTGTATCGTAAAAAGCGGAGTAGACCTGCCCGGTTAGGCTGTCCACCTCCACCACAATGGACGCGTTGAAAAGCGACTCATCGTAGACGTAGGGGTCCAGCAGGCCGCGCACCATCTTGCTGGCGTCGCTGTCGGGGTTCGCCTTATCATAGTACAACGCGTAGATCTGGCTGTTGAAGGCATTGGCTTTTTCCGCGGCTCCGTCACCGAACTGTTCGCTCAATCCATCAGCGCTGAAGTGGTCGCCCAGCGTTCCGACTTCGCGCAGCTCCGTCAAAAATGTATCCATATCGCCGCTGGTATCCTTGCGGGTCAGGGCGATCTGGGCGGTCTGGAACACGGTGCGGGCGCCGGATTCGTTATGTTCGAACCGGGCCAGGCGGACATAGGCGATCAGCCCGGTGCCCGCCAGGGCAGCCAGGATGCCAAGAATGAGCAGCACGACCATCAGCTCCACCATCGTGAAGCCCCGGGCGGTGCGCAGTTTTTGTTTGATTTCCTTTATAATAGGCAGCACAAATGTACCTCGTTTATATCCGGGTGGTCGACGAAAATCGACACAATTTTCCAATATAAGTAGGTTCATTATAGTATAACAATTTACAAGTTGCAAGAGGAAATATGGTAGTTTGCCTTGGCGGCGGGCACTAATTGTAGGGCTGCCCCTTGCCGCTGGCCAAAAAATTTCGTTCTTATATAACATAAAATTTGTCGAATTGCCTTGCATATTGTCGCAAGGTACAGTATACTTTAGTCTGCATATTAGTCTGCATAAAAGTAAAATCCAACTGAAGGGAGGCGGCGGGATGCTGTCTGATCGTATCGGCGCGAAAGTCCGGGGTTCCCAGGGTGCTCCGCCGCTCTCGATGGCGGAAAAGCTGCTGTTTGCGTTTTGCGCCGCCGCGCTGGTCTTTGTCTGCCTGGCCGGCTATACCGAGCTGGACCGCCAGGGCAAGGCCCGCGCCGCGCTGACCCAGGTCAAGGCCGCCCAGCTGGCCGCCCGCGCCGTGTCGGCCCAATGCTACTCTGCCGGTACGCCGTTTGCCGACCAATCCACCCACGATGGCTTCGCTGAGGGCATCGCCGGACAAATCGAGACCCTGGGCGCTCTGCCCGGCGCTGTGACTCTGCTGCAGATCAGCGAGGACGGCTACACCGTGGAGCAGCTGCTCTACGCCGAGGGCGACATGCGCGCGCTGTACGACGCCGAGACCGGCTATACTGTCTGGCGGGCCGAGCAGCGCATCCGCTTTGACAGATCGGAGGGCGCGTGATGCTGCTGGTGGAAGGTCTGCTGGGGCTCATCGCGTTTTTGCTGGGGGCCGCGCTGTTCAGCTTTATGAACGTCGTGGCCTGGCGGCTGCCCCGGGGTAAAAATCCGTTGACCGGCCGCAGTTTTTGCCCGCAATGCGGGGCTGCGCTCACCGCTGGGGATCTGGTCCCGGTGTTCAGCTGGCTATTCCTGCGCGGGCGGTGCCGCCACTGCAGGGCGCCCATCCCGGTGCGCTACCTGTTGGTGGAGCTGCTGGGCGGCGTGCTGGCGCTGGGCTGCCGTTGGCGGTTCGGCATGGCCTACACGCTGGGCGAGGGGCTGTTCGGCATGCGGTGGCAGGGGCTTCTGGCCCTGGCGCTCTGCGGCGTGCTGCTCAGCATCGCGCTGATCGATGCCGAGACCCAGCTTATCCCCAACCGGCTCAACGCCGCGGTGGCCGTGCTGGCGGTGCTCAACCTGCTGCTCTCCCCTGCCCGGTGGGCCGGGGCGCTCATCGGCATGGTGTGCATCAGCGTGCCGATGCTGCTGCTCTGCCTGGCGATCCCCGGCGCGTTCGGCGGCGGGGACATCAAGTTAATGGCCGCTGCCGGGCTGTTTTTGGGCTGGCAGCATACCCTGTTGGCGATGTTTTTTGGCATTTTGGGCGGCGGGTTTTACGGCATTTATCTGCTGGCCGCCCGCAAGGCCGACAAAAAAGACCACTTCGCATTTGGACCATTCCTCTGCGTCGGCATTGTGCTGGCGCTGCTTTTCGGCGATCCCGTGCTTGCATGGTACTGCCGGTTTTTATAACGTTTCATCGTAATTTCGGAGGTTTTCCATGCCGCGTTACCGCTACACAGCCACGGCGCTTTCGGGCAAGACACTGCACGGTGTCACCGAGGCCGCCAGCGCCGAAGCGCTGTACATCACCCTGCGGGAGCAAGACCTGTACATGACCGACGCCAAAGAGGTCGGCACCAATGCCAGCGTCTACCGCCCGCTGAAAACGCCGGAGCTGGCGGAGTTTTGCCGCAGCCTGGGCACACTGCTTTCGGCGGGCGTGCCGCTGGTGCGCGCGTTTCGCATCATGGCGGACGAGCGCGGCCTGAACGCCCGCACCAGGCTGCTGTACAACACCTTATTAAAAGAGCTGCGCAAGGGCGTGCCGCTTTCCGACGCGATGCACCAGTGTGCGCCCGCTTTCCCGGAGCTGCTCATCGCCATGACCCGCAGCGCCGAGGGCACCGGCAGCATCGACGCCAGCTTTTTGCGCATGGGCCGCTACTACGACCGCGAGCACAAGGTCAACCAGCAGGTGGGCAACAGTTTGATGTACCCCATCATCCTGTCGGTCATGATCGTGGGTGTTATCGCTATTTTGATGGGCTTTGTGGTGCCCCAGTTCATGCCCATGTTTGAGCAGATGGACTCTCTGCCGCTGCCCACGGTAGTTTTGTTTGCTGTATCGGACTTTGTTTCGGCCAACTGGGTGCTTATCATTTTGGTCGCAGCCTTTTTGGTGGTGGGCGGCCGCATCGCGCTGGCTCAGCCCGCTGTGCGCCGCCAGTGGGACCGCATGCAGCTGCACGCGCCCGTCATCGGCAAGCTGAACCAGAAGATCTGCACGGCCCGCTTCGCCCGCACGCTGTCCAACCTGTATTCCAGTGGTGTTCCCATCGTAGCTACGTTGATTGCCAGCCGCGACGCCGTGGGCAACCGCTGGATCATCAGCCAGTTTGACGAGGTGCTGGACAAGGTCCGCGCCGGCAACAGCCTGTCGGAATCGCTGGCACTGGTGGACGGCTTCGAGCAGTCGATGTCCTCCTCCATCGCCGTGGGCGAGGAGACCGGCAAGCTGGACGAGCTGCTGGCCACCATCAGCGAGACGCTGGACTTTGAAGCGGAGGTCGCCACCAAGCGGCTGGTAACGCTGCTGGAGCCCATCATGATCGTCATCATGGGCGTCATCGTGGCGTTCGTGGTGGTCGCCGTCATCCTGCCCATCTACCAGTCCTACGGCACGATCGGGCAGTCGAGTTCGACGTATTAACGTATACTTATAAAAGCCCCCCTGCGTGCCAGAGGGGGAACAGTGGCTGCGCGCAAGCGCAGACGGAGGGAGAGACAGTTTCACAAGCTGGCGATTCCCCAAATAAAAACGGTATCCTACTAAAGGAGAATGTCTATGCCCGTTTTAACCTCACTTTATCTTTGCAACAGTACCGTGTATGCGGCGGTGGGCTCACCGACGGCGAATGGGGCCAAAATTACGGCGGCCTGCCAGACCGAACTGCCGGAGGGTTGCCTGATCAACGGCATCATCACCAACGAGGCCGAGCTGACCGCTGCGCTGCAAGGCTTTTTTGCCGCCAACGAGCTGCCCACCCAGCGTGTAGCGCTGGCGGCGGGCGGCAGCCAGTTCAACCACCGGGTGCTGACCCTGCCCCGCATGAGTGAAAAGAAGCGCGCTGCCGTGCTGACGCGGGAGTTTTCCACCGGCGGCGCCGACGTGACCGCCCCGCTGGACGACTACATGCTGCTTTCCACCGACAAAAAGACCAAGGCCGACACGGTGCTGGCCACCCGCGTGGAGAGCGCGGTGATCGAAACTTACATCAACCTGGCCGCAGCCTGCGGGCTGAAGCTGTACAGCATCGACCTGGCGCTGGCCGGGCAGATCAAGCTGGTGCGCGCCACCCCGGAGCTTGCCGGCAAGAGCTTTGTAGTGCTGCAATTTGATGGTGATTCGCTGATTGCAGGGCTGTACGAAAAGGGGCAGTACAAATACTCCACCCGCAGCCGGTTGTTCAATCCCCGCGGGACCGAGGCTTCGGGCACCGAGATCGGGCAGAAGCTTTCCGGTTTGATCCAGTTCCAGACCGCTGCCAAGAGCGAGCACCCCATTAAGGCCGTTTATTTCGGCGGCAGCACCGCCGCTGACTTGGCCGCCTGTACGCCGGCTTGCCTGGCTTTGCAGTTGGAGGTTGCCGCCTACCCGGAGACGGAAAATATCAAGCTGCCGGAAGGCATCCGGCTGGCGGATATTACCTTGGCGGCTGGCAATTTGATTAGTCGGTAATTTTTAGGTTTCGCGCTTTCGGTGTTCCGCCACCATGCGGCGGACACCTCGATATAAGAGCATATTGCTTTTAGGCCTTCCTTTTGGTCACAAAAAGGAAGGTCTAACGACAAGAAGCCGTTATAAAAGAAAGCCGCCGCAAGGTGGCGGCTTTCGCAGGGCTGCCACACCGCGCACAGGATAAAGCAAAAGAGGTCATCCTTATGGCAACAAAACAAAACAACTTTTATCTGCAATACCAGCTGGCCGCTAAGGCGGGCAAAAATGCCGACCGTAAGGCATTTTTGTGCAAGGCGGCACCGGGGGCCCTCATTGTGGCCGGGTGCATGCTGGCCTGGGGCGGTGTGTTTCTGCACACGGCCATGATGCGCGCCAATACCCGCGACCTGCGGGCCTGGTGCGCCGATGAACAAAACCTTACGCCCTACCAGCAATCGCTGCAGGACCAGCAGGCCGCCGACGCTTACCACAGCCTGACTGACTACGCCAACAGCGTGACCAGCCTGCTGGCAAGCTACCCCGACCTGACCAGCAGCCTGCTTAACCGCATCGACGCGGCAGGTTCCGGCAGCGGCATCACGGTGGAGTTCACCAGCTACGACGCCGCCTCCGGGGTGCTGCAGTTCAACGCCACATCCAATACCGTCATCGACATCCCCGCCTACGTGCGGGCGCTGCAAAACTGCGGCGTCTTTTCGGATGTGGACTACACCGGCTACCAGTCCACCAACAGCCAGGGCCAGCCCGCCGGGTACGCGCTGAACCTGCGCTGCACCTTGGCCGCACCGGAATAACCCTGTAAGGAGGACGCCATGACTACCGAGATCACCGCCCGCGACAAGCTGCTGCTTTATGTCGTAGGTATGTTAGCTTTCATCTTCTTCTTTGTGCAATTTATGCTCACCCCGGCCCTGGAAGCCAGCGACGAGGCCGCAGCAAGCCTGGCCGAGGCCCAGCAGGCGCAGATCGCCATGCAGGAGACCATCGCCCTGGCCGGCACCAACGCCGCCGCCAAAACCGAGAGCTGGGCCGCTTTGCAGCAGGCCAACGCCAACTACTACGGTCTGCTTTCCAGCAGCGACCTGGACACCCTCGTCTCCAATTTAGAGCTGGGGCATGATCTGGGGCCTGTCTCGCTGGACATCAGCGCCATCGACACCCAAAGCCTGACCGGCTACGCCGCCAGCACCCAGGCCGACGACACCGCCGCGCCGACGGACATCAACTCCGCCGACCCCATGCTGGCCACCGCCGACACCAACGCCGTGCTGATGGAACTGGCCCCGCCGCTGACCCGCATCTATGCCCAGGCCGACTATTTTAAACAGTGTACCGTTACTTTCCGCTGTACCGGCAGAGACAGCAGCTTCTACACCATGCTGGACGACCTGGCCGCGCAGTACCCCTCGGTACAGCTGAAAAGCGTGCAGATCGACCACGCCGCCTACACCAACGCCAGCGGTGCCACCACCAACACCGCCACCTATACAGTACAGCTGAATGTGATTCTCTGCGATAAGGAGAGTGTGGTATCTTGAACAACATCCGTCTTGGCGATGTCCTGATCGACTTTGGCTATATCACCCAGGACCAGCTGCAGGCCGCCCTGGCCTACCAGAAAGAGCACAAAAACCTGCGCGTCGGCCAGGCTTTGCAGGAGCTTGGCTATGTCAACGAGCGCCAGGTGCTGGAGGCTCTGGCCCAGCGCCTGCAGCTTCGGCTCATCGATTTTGCACAGATCAACGTGGATATTTCCGCCGTGGAGAAGGTTCCCCGCGAGCTGGCCCAAAAGTACGACATGCTGCCCATCGCCATCAACGGCCGCAGCCTGGTCATTGCCGCCAACGACCCGCTGAACTACTACGCCATCGAGGACATCCGCCAGCTGACCAGCATGGAGCCGGAGATCGTGCTGGCAGAGCTGGAGCCCCTGCGCCGCAGCATCCAGTATTATTACGCCGAGGTTCGCGCCCGCAAGGCCGCCAGCAAGGCCAACAGCAGCGACATGGCCGCCGCCCGCAGTGAGGAGTTCGCCGTGGACATGACCGAGGAGGGCGGCGACACCGACGCGCCCATCATCCGCCTGCTGAACAGCCTGGTCCAGCGCGCCGTCACCACCGGCGCCTCCGATATTCACATCGAGCCGTTCGAGGGCGAAACGAAGGTGCGCATGCGCATTGACGGCGTTATCATCGATTATGTAACGCTGCAGCGTGCTTTGCACCAGTCTTTGATTGCCCGTATCAAGATCATGTCCAACCTGGACATTGCCGAGCACCGCGTGCCCCAGGACGGGCATTTCCGCGCCCGGCTGGAGACCGGGCCGGACGTGAACGTGCGTGTGTCGATTTTGCCCACCGTGTTTGGCGAAAAAGCCGTGCTGCGTCTGCTGGCCACCAACACCCGCATTGAACACGCCGACCACTTTGGCATGGACGACGAGACCTATAAGCGGTTCCGCCCGCTGCTGGACCGCCCCAACGGCATCGTCTACCTGACCGGCCCCACCGGCAGCGGCAAGACCACCACGCTGTACATGGTGCTGCAGGAGGTCGCCCAGCGGCAGGTGAACGTTTCCACCATTGAGGACCCCGTGGAGCGCAACCTGGATCGCATCAACCAGACCCAGGTGAACAACGTGGCGGGCCTGACCTTCGAGAGCGGCCTGCGCGCCCTGCTGCGCCAGGACCCGGACGTCATCATGGTGGGCGAGACCCGCGACGCCGAGACCGCGTCCATCTCCGTCCGTGCGGCCATCACCGGCCACATGGTGTTCTCCACCCTGCACACAAACGACGCTCTATCGTCCATTGTCCGTTTGGAGGATATGGGCGTGGAGCGGTACATGATCGCCAACTCCCTGGCCGGTGTGGTGGCCCAGCGCCTGATGCGCCGCGTCTGCCCCGCCTGCGCCAGGAAAGTGCCCGTCACCGAGGCCGAAGCCGAGCTGCTGGGGCCGAGCATCCCCTTTGTCGCCCGCGGCACCGGCTGCCCCCAGTGCAACGGCACCGGCTACAAAGGCCGCGTGGCCATCCACGAGATGGTGGTCATCAACAAGGCGCTGCGCCGCATGATCGCCGAGGGCGCGAGCATTGAAGAAATGACCGATGCAGCGCGGAAAAATCAGGGCATGCGCAGCCTGCGGGAGAGCGCCGTGCAGCTGGTGCGCGACGGCGTGACCACCCCCGAAGAACTGCTGAAGATCACCTATTTTGAGGAGTGATAACCTATGCAGATCCATGAACTGACCGCGCTGGCCCGCCAGATGAAGGCCAGCGACATCCATATTTCCCAAGGCCTGCCGCTGATGTTCCGCATTGACGGCGTGCTGCGGGAGGCGCCCGTGCAGTATGACGCCGACACTACCCGCGCACTGATCGAAAGCATGCTGGACGAGGCCCACCGCGAGGCGCTGGACCTGCACCGGCTGGACGCGGACTTTGCCATCGCCGCGCCGGACGGCACCCGCAGCCGTGTGAACGTGTTTTACCAGCAGGGTAAAATTTCAGCGACGCTGCGTCTTTTAAACGATGAGATCCCCACCATGGAGCAGCTGGGCCTGCCGCCGGTTTTGAAGAAATTGGCGGACGAGCCCCGCGGCCTGATCCTGGTCACCGGCCCCACGGGCAGCGGCAAGTCCACGACGCTGGCCTCGATGATCGACTACATCAACCAGAACCGCTCCGACCACATCCTGACCATCGAGGACCCCATCGAGTACGTGTATAAAAGCAAAAAGGCTTTGATCCATCAGCGCGAGGTGGGCAGCGACGTGACCGGCTTTGCCGCCGCCCTGCGCAGTGCCCTGCGCGAGGACCCGGACGTGATCCTCGTTGGCGAGATGCGCGACTACGAGACCATCTCCGCCGCCGTGACCGCCGCCGAGACCGGCCACTTAGTTATGAGCACGCTGCACACCATCGGCGCAGCGCAGACCATTGACCGTATCATCGACGTCTGCCCGCCGGGTGCGCAAAGCCAGATCCGCGGGCAGCTTTCAACGGTGCTGCGTGGTGTTATCACCCAGCAGCTTTTGCCCCTGGCCACCGGCCGCGGGCGGTGTGCCGCCACTGAAATTTTGGTAGGCAGCGATGCGGTGTGCAACCTGATCCGCGAGAATAAGTGCTTCCAGATCCCCAGTGTTTTGCAGTCCGGGGCCGCTTTAGGCATGCACAGCCTGAACGGCGACCTGGCCCGGCTGGTGGATTGCGGGAAGATTACCCGCGAGGCCGCGCTGCGGTGCTCTACCGATAAGAAGGATCTTGAGCAGTATTTTTGATTTTTAATAGCAGCCACCCCGGCCCTGCCTACCCTGCGGCAGGGCCTTTTTATTACGGCATCCTGTCCGAGGCTTTCCTTTTTTGTGACCAAAATTTGTAGAGTAGTGGCTCCCCTTGAGGGGAGTCAAAAAGCTTTAGCGAGACCGCATCCCTTTGCAGAGGAATCGGCGGCGGGCAGCCGCCAGACCAACCTTTGTTAAATTCTTAAGAGCGCGACTTGCGGCGGCTTTGCCGACGCGTTCGCGAAGCGAACCCAGCGCTCTTAAGCCGGGCTCCCCGCGCTATCGGAAGTAGCGGGACCCTTTTCGGTTCCTTTTGGGGTTCCAAAAGGAACACCCAACGGAAGAAAGCCGTTCATGCGAGTGAAGCGCCGCAGGGTGGCGCGGAACGGAAGCCGCCCCGCAAGAGGTAGGCAGGGCCGTACAAGCAGCCGCTACTTAGCGGCTTTCTCCTTGCTTTCGGCCAACAACGAAAGCAACCAACTAGGCACCGGTGCCCCCATGGCCGCGCCATTCTCGGCAATGGAGCCTAATTCGGTAAAAATATACCACACCAACACCACCGGCAGGACTACCCCTTCAAAATCAAACCCAATACCATCCCCAAACGCCGGCAGGTTTTCCACCGCCACGTTTAAAACCAAGTCGGTCAGCGCCGCTACGCAGACGACCACCACCATGCCGGCTTTGTGCCAGATCCCCGCGCGGGCTGCCGCGCTGGACCACTCTCCCCTGCTGGCGGCGGCCGCGCTGCCGCTCAGCCAATCCAGCGCCATGCAGGCCGCCCAGGCCAGCACCAGCCAGCCCAGCCACCCAAACGCCGCCGTAAAGGCCCCGCACAGCGCGGCCACGGCGGCTTTTGCATATAAAAAACCGTTTTTCTTGTCCAAACTTCCGTTCATATTCAAACACTCCATTCACTTTTGTACAAACCAGCGGCCACCAGCCCGCGGCTGACGCACACCGCATACACCGCGTCGGCGTCGCCCCGGCTTACCGGGCCGATGGAAATACGCTGCAGTTTCTTCGCCGCATCGGTGTTTTCCTCATTCTCCTCGCCGGAATCCGCCTGCCCCGGCGCCTCGCCGTACACGCCTACCGCGTTGGGGCAGCCCGCGTACTGGCTGGGGTCCAGGCCCTTGCCGGCAGCCGTGGCGCGGGCCTCGAAGTGGCAATGGTCGTAGCCGCCCGCCGCGTTGCCGCTTTGGCCCATCACGGCCAGCAGGTCGCCGCTGGCCACCGCCTGCCCCGCCGTCACTTTCAGCTCTCGGCAGTGGCAAAAGTACAGATAGTTCACGTCGTCGGGGGTCTGGCCGGGGTCCAGCTGCACGCAGACGTACCAGCCCCACTCCCAAGTCTTATTGCTGTGGTCGGTCACGCGGCGGGCACGGACAACTTTGCCGGTGATACGCTTATTTTTGTAATACGGCATGCGTATATCGGTCGAGTCCAGCCCAACCAGATCCATACCGCCGTGCCAAATTTTGCCGCCGCCGCGGGTGTATCCGTAACGGCCGTAGGGGTAGCGCAGCTGGGTGCGCCCCGCAAAAATGCCCTGCATATCAGCTCTCCTCTCTGCGCAGCGTGTAGGTAATTTTCATCGTTTTATCGGCAGTTTTCTGCACCGGCGCGTCCAAATCGTTGATGGTGCCCAGGTAGTTGCGCCGGATGCCCTGGTGCACGGTGCTTTGGTTGTTGCCGGAGTTGGCGTCGTAACGCACCATGTAGGGCACGGCGGGCTGGCCCAGCACGGGCACAGCCAGGTAGGGGTACTGCTCGTAGTTGTAGTAGGCCTCGATGGCGTGCATCTCGTTGGTGGCGGTGTTCAGCACGGTGCCGCAGGCCGTGTACCTGCTGCCCATAAAGTAGATGCGCCCGTCGTGCATATCCTGGAACATGGGCATCAGCAGATCGTGGGTGGTGATGGCCGTCACGTTGCTGGGGTTGGCCAGCGGAATTTTAAAAAACGGTACCGCCTTGGCCGCGGGCGAGGTGGTGTACCCGGCCATGAACAGGCAGCCGCCCAGCAGACGGCCGGTATTGCGCAGCCCCGGCGAGGTGCCGCCCACGTTGCCCGCCAGCGTCACGCCGGTGGGGTTGGTGAAGGCGTAGGTTTTTTCCTCCAGGGTCTTGCGGTCGTAGGTGCGCACGCGGATCAGGCCGGTGGTTTTCAGCTGGTCGGCGCCGGGGGTGCTGACGACGCAGATCTTATCCGCATCTACGTCATAACTTACGGCACAGTAGCTGAAGTGGTCGGCCTGCAGAAAGTCCGAAAGGTCACGCTCCTCGGTCTTTTTGACGCGGGTGGTGTTGATGGGATTGAACAGATCGATCTCGGTCGTCAAAGCGGTGGCGTAACGCAGCACCAGCTTATTGTTGCTGATAGCGCCAAACACCATCTCGTCGTTTTCCGGGTCGGCGTACAGCGGGCGGCCGTAGAGGTGGCGGTCGTTCTGGCCCGGCGCGTTGGGAAAGATCGTCTCCTGCCCGAACAGCGCGCTGTTGTAGTAGCTCGACGTGTTGGAGCCGTCGGCGGCGGGCAGGGCGGTCTCGCTCTCACCGAAGAAGCCGCCGTAGCGGCTGGTGAGGCACACGCTGGCGATCGTGCCGTTGGCCTGGCTGGTGGCGAAGTCGTAAACAAACGTGACAACGCCGTTTTCCAGGTCTGTTTTGCTCTCGGTGGTGTTAAAGCTGCCGCGCTGCAGGCCCTTGCCGTTGTTAAGCACCTTGGGCACGCCGCTGCCCACGAGGTTGGCCTCCGGCGGGGCGAACAGGGTGTTCGGGTCGCTGCCCAGGGCGGTGTCGTACAGCAAAATGCCGCCGTAGAGGCTTTCCAGCAGCTCCCAGCTCTTATCCGACGTGCTGCCGTACTCGCCGTTGGCGTTGGCCTCCCGCAGGAGGGCCATACCGTTGAAAGCGTTAAATATCTGCGATACAGCGTTGGTTACAATGTTGTCTTTCTCGATCGTCTCGACCTCGCCGGTGGTTTGGCTGGTGAGTTCGATTTTGGTGTGACCATGGATGGGCATGGTAAAGTTCCTCCTCTCGGTTTTACAAAATGTTTCTTGCCGGTGCCTTGCGCAGCAGCCTGGTGATGATCTCGGCCTCCGCATCACTGATGGGCTTCTGCGTGCCTGCCAGGATGACGTCCTGAATGGCCAGCACCTTGCGGGCCACGGGCGTCCGTGTTGAGCGGCCGACCAGCTCCTCAAACTCCAGCGTACCGTCCCAGGCGTCGCCCACCGCCATGCCCTGGCCGGTGATGGTGGCACGGATCTGCCCTTTGGCGATCTTTACGCCGCCGCCCGCGCACAGCAGACGGACGCTCCAGCGGTGGCTGGCCGCGCCCTCCAAATCCGGGAAGGGGTAAAACAGCGCCAAGGCGTGGGCGCCCCGCACCAGACGCTGGGCCGGGGTAAAGCTGTCGATGAGAACATTGTCCAGGTAGTACCGCACGGTCAGCGTCAGGGCGGCATCCTGTTCCAGCGTGGCCGTGCCTCCAAAATCAGACGCCGTATCGCCTGTTACAGGCAGCTTCACCACCTCAGCATCCGGTTCTGCCGTCAGCAGCACCTGCGCCAAAAACATGGCCGAGGTATCCTGCGTGGTAACAAAAGTCAAGTTCACGGCGTGGGTCTCCTTGCCGTTGTCCTTCACTTTTATGTCGGAGCCGTTGGTGAAGCTGTAATAAATGATTTTGTTCGCGTCGGCCTGCTTTTGCAGGCTGCGCAGCTGGGCGTCGGTGTGGGCGGCTGCGCCCGCCAGGTAGGGGTTTTTGCCCACGCCTTTCAGCGTCATTTCGCCGCGGAACTTCCACACCAGGTGGGTCACCAGCGTTTCGGGCGCGACATCGGCAGTGGGCAGCGCCAGGCGGTCGCCCAACTCCAGCGCCGGGTCGCCGGGCATCGTCACGGCGGCGGGGGTGTAGTCCAGCGCACGCAGCCGCGCAAACACCGCGTCGCAGATGCCCTGCCGCACCTCGGCGGTGCCGCTTTCGGCCAGCGGCATGTCGGAGATGGTCATTTCCAGGCCGCTCTCCCCCTCGATGTCTGAGGTGAAGGTATCCGTGTCGGTCTCGATGACCAGCGCGGCGTAGTGGCAGGAGAAGTCAGATATTTTCGCATTGGTACGGGCGTTTTCGGAAAGCGTCACGCAGGGCATCTCTCCAAACTGCACGATCCGCAGCCTACCCAGCCGGTCGATGGTGGCAAACCCGGCCAGTAGTTGGGCAATGGCCCCCACGCAGTCGCGCCAGGTGGAGACCCGGTAGCTGCCGTCCAGCTGGCGCAGGATCTCGGCGTTGGGCGAGAGGGCCTTGATCTCCGCCTCGCTTTGCGCCAGCTCCACGCCGCAGGTGCCGGCGATCTGGGTCAGCATCGTGTAGGCGTCGCCCAAAATCGCGCTGCCGGAGAACTTGCGCTCCAGTTTCAGCATGTTGTCGTAGCCGGTCAGGCTGACCACGGCGGCGCTGCGCTCGGCCTCGGCTACGGTGTAGCGGCCCACCGGCAGGGTGTACCAGCTGCCGTCTGCCAGCTGGATTTCATAGTCGATTTGTAGCGCTGCATCGTAAAACGCAGCACTGGATAGCGCGGTGCGCAGCTGCAGCGACGCCTGCCCCATGTACACGCTGCCGAAGGCCAGCTCCTGTCCGGACACGCACTGGTTGTCCACGCAGACCGACCCGGAAATAACGGCGCTGTCGGTCAGTTCGATGGTGCTGCCGTCGGTCAGGGTCAGCTTGCCCGCCATGCGGTCATTCCGCGTCGGGGAGCGGATCGCAGCTCGGTATTCTTTTGGTACATCGTACATTTTTGTGGTTTATCCTTTCTGTTTTAAGGCGGCGGAACACCGGAAGCCGCCGCCGTTCAAAACTCGATCAGGTTAAGCGACACATCCCAAACGCCTTTCCCTTCCCGGGCCGCGATCAAATCCGCGCTGCGGTCCCCCGCATACATCCTTGCCGTCCGCATTTCGCCAAAAAAATACGTCACATCAAAGCTTTCCGGTTTTACCGCATGTAAGATTCTCGCGCAATCCGCGGTGGAGACCGCCGCCCAGCTGGCAGAGATCTTGGCAATGCCCTCCCGCACGCGGTTGCGCATCATCACGCCGTCCTCGGTGCGGCCGGTGTCGCTGCTGTCCAGATCGTTCAGCTGCACCTTGTACTCGTTGGGGGCGGGCAGCGTCACGCCGCCGATGGTCAAAATGTCCATATCATTCACCTCCCGCCGCTGCGCAGGCTGCGGCGCCGCTCGCTGTTGGCGATAACGCTGTCCAGCAGCTCCTCACCGATGTACACGTTGATGGGCTGGCCGTCGTTTGCGCCATTCCAGCCGGCCAAAACTTCAGCCATCGCCTGCCGGATCGTGGCCAGCGGAGCCTCCACATTGGTGCCCGCACCCTGATCACCCAGCAGCGCAAGAAACTTGCGATTTGGCGGGATGACCGCGCCCGCCGCCAGCGCCGGGACCGGCAGATCTTCCAGCCCGGCCACGACGGGCAGCCCCACCGGCAGGCTGTGGCCCATCACGGAACCGATGGCGCTGCCCGCTGCGCTGCGCACCGAACTGATGGACGACAGCAGGCCGTTGACAGCGCTTTGGATGCCGCTGACCATGCCCCGCACCACCGACAAAATGCCGCTGACCGCGCTTTGAATCGTCGAAGTGATCTTGCTCCAAACGGTGGTAACGGTAGCGGCCATGGCGTTCCAGGCAGTGGACCACCGACCCTGCAATACGGCCGTCAAAAAGTCCGCCAATCCCTGCAAAATGGTCAGGCCAATGTTGACGGCATCCGCCACCAGACCGATGGCAACGCCAACAACAGACGCTATACCGTTAAATACTTGCGCCGCTACCGGGCCCAGCGTGCTGACCAGCCAGGCAGCCAGCGGCATCAGCACGGTGTTCCACACGGTCAGCACCAGGTTCATCACAGCGCCCAGCGCCATGGTCAGCTGCTGCCACAGGGGCTGCAAATGCTCGCTCCACAGGGTGCCGATCAGCGAAATCAGGTCCGTTAAAACGGGCTGCAGCACACTTTGCCACAGGGCGGTCAGCAGGTCGGTCAAGCCCTGAAACGCCTGCACCAACCCGTCCAGGATCGGCTGCCCGTAGGCCTGCCACGCGGCCGTGATGCCGTCCATCACCCCCTGCCAGATCTCCAGCAGCAGAGCCAGCGCGGGCTGCACCACGGTGTTGACCAGCTCCCCGATCAGCCCGCAAAGCCAGACAAACAGGTTGCCCAAAATTGTCATGGCCGCGCTGATGGTCCCACCCAGGATCGGCGCAAACGCCTGGGAAAAGCTGTTGGCCACGCCGGGCAGAAACACCGTCAGCAGGTAGTCGGCCAAGGGCTGCAGTGCGCCATTCCAAAGGTCCAGCGCCGCCGCGCGCACAGGCTCCCACACAGCCAGCGCGGTCTGCTTGATCTGCTCCCACGCGGCCTGCCACGCCGCAAGGGCCGGGCCGTAATAGGTTTGCAGATACAACCAAAATCCATCCCAGGCATCCCGCAGGGTTTGCAGTGCCGCCTGCCAGATGCTCACCTCCCCGTCCGCTTCGTCCTTGGCCCTGCTGCCGGACCGGCTGCCGCTTTTGCGGGTGGAGCCGCCCGTTTTCTTCGCTGCAGCGGTTGTTTTCTCGGCATCCGCTTTCTCGGCGGCGGGGGCGCTCAGCCGGTTGATCTCGTCAAACTTGGCCAGGCTGCGGGCGCTTTTCACGCTTTGGGCGGCGGCCGCCCGCAGACTGGTGCGCAGTTCGTCCACGGCGGCGCTGGCGTCGGTGCCCGCCGCGCCCACCTTTTGCAGCGCCGACGCGATCTTGTCCAGGCTGCTGCGCAGCGCGGCGCTGGGCACGTCCAGGGTCGACATCTCATCAAAAGAAATCGTTTCCACGTTACTTTCCTCTCCTTTCGTCCTCATTTAAAAGTGCGAGCAGACGTTGCTTTTCTGCGTCTGCTTCGGGGCTGGCGGGGCGGTGCAGGTCCACCTCGGCACGGTGGGCGCGGTAAAATTCACGTTCCCACGGCTCCAGTTTTTTGCCGCGGCGCAACTTGTCCCGCAGGGCCACCACGGTGGCAAACGGCCCGTCAGCGATGCTGTCAAACCAGCCCAAAAAGCTCCACCAGTGCAGGTGGGGCAGCGCACGCAGGTCTTGCCCGGCCGCCCGCGCCGTGCCCGCCGCGATGAGCGCCGCATCCTGCTGCCAGTCCATCAGCCGGGGCGCACAGGGTCCGCCATCGGGGCGGCCTGCCTGCACAAATGTTGCCATTGCTTCACAGGCTTCTCGGTATTGCACTGTCGGTATGAGCGAAAAATCCCGGTAGAACAGCGCCAGCGCCACGTACCAACGCTCGCTGTCGGTCAGTGCAGGGTCGGCAGAACCGTCCAGCCAGCGCAGGATCTCCAGCACATCCCGGAAGTCGGTATGCACCCGCCAATCCGTGTCAGCAAAGTGTACGGTCTCGGGCAGCGTCCACAGGTTCGGGGTCATGCCTGCTCCCGCGCCGCGCGGGCGGCGTCGGCTTCCGCCCGGGCGTTGGCGGCGGTAGTTTGCAGGTGTTGGGCCGCGCCGTCCTGCAAAATCGGCGTGAGTGCGTCCAAAAGGTTCTGCACAACGCGCTTGCCGTTGGCGCCGGTGCCCGCCAGGTTGACGCCCTCCAGCACCTTGTCAAAGTCGTTCTCGCCGCCGAAGATCTCGGTCAGCAGCGCCTTGATGCGGTGGTCGTAGTCAGTCAGCAGGGCCAGGCCCCGTTCCGCGCGGGCATCGTCCGGCTCTGCCGGCAGGGCCTTGAGCTGTTCGGTCAGCTCGGCATCCAGGGCGTCCAGCTTCGGGGCCGCAGCGAAGAACCTGTGATACAGGTTGGGGTCGCTGGGGTTGAAGCGCAGCACCGCGCGGTTATTGATGAGATATTCCTGCATGCCGGTATCGATGGTTAAGGTTTGCATTTTTTGTCCTTTCTGTTGTGTTTAGGTTTGCGCTTAGTCAGGGTTGCCACCCTGCGGCAACCCTTCCAATAGAACAGCATACTGTTTTTATGCCTTCCTTTTTGTGACCAAAAAGGAAGCGAAAAAGTCTCGCTGTTGCGAGGCAGCGAACCCCGCCTCAGGGGCTACTCGCCCCTGAGAACCCCAAAAATGTGGTCAGCCGGCCCAAAAGCTAAAAATTGCAGGAGTGCTGCAATTTTCTTAACGCTTTTGGGCCGGCTTCCATATTCACCCCTTCGGGGCGTAAAATATTCTATATCAGTGCAGAGAAATTTGGCCCCGGAGGGGTCAATCTGGGAAGGTTCCAAATCGCCGTGAAGAAAATGCAGTACTCCTGCATTTTTAGGCGATTTGGGGCCTGACCCACAACTTCGGGGTTCCTAGGGGCGAGTAGCCCCTAGGCCGGGCCTCCCGCGCTATCGGAAGTAGCGGGGACTTTTTCGGTTCCTTTTGGGTCTCCAAAAGGAACACATAAAAAGCAGGATGCTGTTATAAAGAAGGGCCACCGCAGGGTGGTGGCCCTGACCAAGCCGCAACATAAAATAAAAAGCAAAAAAAGAAACACCCCGCCGTTCCCGGCAGGGTGCCCCGAATAAGGAAAAATTAGGAGGAAATTGGTTAAGTTACTTGCCCAGGTGCCAGATGTCGGCATCGTACTCGGCAATGGTACGGTCGCTGCTGAACATGCCCGCCTTGGCGATGTTGATCAAGCACTTGCGGCGCCAGCCCAGCGGGTCGCAGGCGTAGTCGGCCAGGGCCTGGCCCTTGCGCACCACATAGGCGTTGAAGTCCGGCAGGGTCTGGAACCAATCCTTGTTAATCAGCTCGTCGTGCAGGCGCTGCAGGTTCTCGGCATTGCCGGCGGCCAGCATTTCGGGGCCGGTCAGGAAGTCGATGGCGCGGCGGATGTTGG
>ENA-UOJJ01001695-UOJJ01001695.1-human-gut-metagenome-genome-assembly--contig:-CS66-NODE-1695-length-31321-cov-17.224845_pt1 | contig 31321 bp, 34 predicted proteins | sample MGYA00242343_ERZ723890 | MGnify/ENA metagenome assembly ERZ723890
GGCTATGCTGCGTGCGCTGGTAACCTACCTGCTGGAGAACGGCAAGGTTGAGACCACCCTCGCTCGCGCTAAGGAAGTAGGCCCGATGACCGAGAAGATGATTACCCTCGGCAAGAAGAACACTCTGGCTTCCCGTCGTCAGGCTATGGCTTACGTCACCAAGGAAGCAGTTGTTGCTAAGCTGTTCTCTGAGATCGCTCCGGAGTACGCTAACCGTAACGGTGGCTACACCCGCATCGTAAAGATCGGTCCCCGCCGCGGCGACTGCGCAGAGATGGCAATCATCGAGCTGGTTAAGTAATTCCTGACGGAATACTGACGACTCGACCTGAGCGCAGGCTCGGGAAAAAATGATTTTCAAAAAGGTTATCCAGTAGCGTGCTTATTGGATAACCTTTTTCTTTTGTCCGCAACAGGAAAATAAAGGAAATCAGAACAAAAACGATAAAAAGACAACGTGAAATCAATATTTGTAAGGCAATCTGTACAATTGGGCATGAAAAAAATTTGCTATTTTGAGAATTGACTGCAAACCATAATCTGCTATACTAAAATTAGAGGCAGTAGACCTTAATGCGATCAGTGAGGAGGGACAAACATGAAAACGTTATTCAAAAAGATACTCAGCGTACTGCTTGCTGTACTCTGCTTTGGCGGCATATTCGCCGCAGCGGCAGAGACACCGGCAGCCGAGGGAGAGTTTCGGCCGTTTCAGACGTCTGAGGAATATGACGATACCGGAAAGAATATTCTCCCGGCGGATAACACACAGCCGTCCCAGCCGGGAAGCGTCACGAACGAGTACGTAGTGGTAATTCCGGCGAACAGCACCGTGGCGCTGTCTGAGTGGGCTCCTGCTATCAAAAAGGGAACATTCATCGCCGTAAAGGCCATGGATACCACGCCGTCTGGCGAAAATCTGACGTTTTCGCTCCAGTCCTCCGGCGGCGGCGGTTTTACCTACGGCCTTGCCGAAGAGCAGACAAGACGAATAGAGGCCACGACGGATGGTAATTACAGAGTTACTTTCCATGCGGTGAAAGCCGTAACGGCAAAAATCAAAATCACAATCGGAGAAGGACTTCCGGCCGAGAACGAGCAGGTGAAGGGCGCTTCGAACGAGTATGTGGTGACGATTCCGGCGGGCGGTTCCGTAACGCTGAAAGCGTGGGCGCCTGCTCTTACGAAGGGAACCGTTGTCGAAGTAAAAGCCATGGATACAACGCCGAACGGCGCGGAGTTCACCTGTGCACTCCGCTCCTCCGAGGGGGACAGCATCGCCGGCACGCTCACCGAGGAACAGTCCGCACGCATGACGGCTCCGAATTCCGGTGATTACAGCATCACATTCACTACAGCAAAGGCTGTTACGGCCAAGATCAAGATCGTAACCGACCCGAAGTGACCGGTTAAAAATATCACGCAGACACGTTTTCGCCGCCTGCATGTCCGATTTTGTGCATTTTAACGGCGGAAATCCATGCTTTTCTTTTGAAAAAGCTTGCAATAGCGCGGGATACGTGATATACTATCAATGTAAGAATGAAAGTAACCGTAGGGAGTGGCCAAGTGCCACTCCTTACGTTTTGCTTATACAAAATTTTTCGATAACCGAAGGAGGGACGGCTTTGCAGGCAAAGCAGATCGTCGCCCGCGTGGAAGAGCTGGTCAAACCCCTGTGCGAACAGGCCGGCGTTTCTCTGTGGGATGTAGAATTTGAAAAAGAGGGCGGACAGTATATGCTGACCGTCACCGTGGACCACCCGGAGGGCGTGAATATCGACCAGTGTGAGAAGGTCTCCCGCGCGCTTGACCCCATGCTGGACGCAAAGGAATTTGACGATATGCCGTCCTACACGCTGTGCGTTTCCTCGGCGGGACTTGCCCGCCGTCTCAAGCGCCCCGAGCATTTCGAGGCCTTCATGGGACAGACGGTCGAGGTCGGTCTGTACAAGGCGCTGAACGGCGCAAAGCAGATCGAGGGCACGCTCGCAGGCTACGACGACGGCGCGGTAACGCTCGACGTCGGCGGGGAGCGCATCGTATTTGAGCCGAAGGACATTGCCGCGGTTCGTCTCGCGGTCGAGATATAAAAAGGAGTTGGATTGGAAAAAATGGTGAACGCAGAATTTTTTGACGCCCTGGAACAGCTCGAAAAAGAGAAGGGCATCCCGGTGGACTACATGCTCGACCGCGTAGGTCAGGCACTCATCACCGCTTACAAGCGCGACAACGACGGCATGACTGACAACGTTTACGTCGAGCCGAACCGCGCGGAAAAGACCATCCGTATGTACGTGCGCAAGACGGTCGTCCGCACCGAGGACCTTTATGAGCCCTACGAGGAGATCACCCTCGAGGAGGCTGCTGACTACAAGGTAAATCCGCAGGTCGGCGACATCATCGACATCGACATCCCGACCAAGTCGTTCGGCCGCATCGCTGCCCAGACCGCAAAGCAGGTCATCATTCAGGGCATCCGCGAGGCGGAGCGCGGCATGGTCATCTCCGAGTTCGAGAGCAAGGAGCACGAGATCCTGAACGCTACGGTCGCCCGCATCGACCCGCGCAGCGGCAGCGCTTATCTGGACGTTGTTTCCGGCGGCGAGAAGAGCGAGGCCATCCTTGCGGCTTCTGAGCAGGTCCGCGGCGAGACGCTCGTCGAGGGTCAGCACGTCAAGGTTTACCTCATCGAGGTTCGCCGCGGCACGCGCGGCGTGCAGGTCATCGTTTCCCGCACCCATCCGGGTCTGGTCAAGCGCCTGTTCGAGCTCGAGGTGCCGGAGATCCATTCCGGCGTGGTCGAGGTCAAGTCCATCGCACGTGAGGCAGGCAACCGCACCAAGATCGCCGTTACCTCGCACGACGAGAACGTTGATCCGATCGGCGCCTGCGTCGGTACTCGCGGCGCGCGTGTTTCCAACATCACCGCAGAGCTGAACGGCGAGAAGATCGACATCATCAAGTGGAACGAGGATATGGCAACCTTCGTATCCGCAGCACTCGCACCGGCGGACGTTGTCTCCGCTTCCATGCAGGCGGACGGCAAGTCCTGCCGCGTCATCGTTCCGGATGATCAGCTGTCCCTTGCGATCGGCAAGGAGGGTCAGAACGCCCGTCTCGCTGCCAAGCTGACCGGCTGCAAGATCGACATTGCGCCGCAGTCTCAGGCACAGGCTGAGCCGGAGGCGGAGTCGGTCGAGGAGCCGCAGACCGAGCCGCAGGCTGAATAAGCAGGCGGAGGTGCGGCAGAATATGGTACAAAAGAAGATTCCCATGCGGCAGTGCCTTGGCTGCCGTGAAATGTTCCCGAAAAGGGAGCTGATCCGCGTTGTGCGCTCGCCCGAGGGCGAGATTACGCTCGATTTCAAGGGAAAGGCACCCGGCCGCGGCGCGTATCTGTGCGGCAGGCCGGAATGCCTCAAGAAGGCACGCAAGAGCCGCGCGATCGAGCGCGCGCTCAGCGTCACCGTGCCCGAAACGGTCTATGACCAGCTCGAGCAGCAGATGGAACAGGAGGGCGCACATGGCGAATGATCCTGTACTGAGAATGCTCGGCCTTGCACGCCGCGCAGGCAAGCTCGCCTACGGCGATGAGCTGGTGCGCGAGGTGTGCTTTGCCCACAAGGCAAGATGCGTGTTCCTCGCAGGCGACGCCGGCGCGAGCACGGCGAAAAAGGGTGCGTTCTACGCCGAGAAGGCGAATGTTCCCTGCGTGCAGCTGCCCCACGGCAAGATCGAACTCGGCACGGCGGTCGGCAAGTCCGGCTGCGCGATCGTTGCCGTGACGGATATCGGACTCGCCTCGTCCGCGGTTGAAAAGCTGGCGAGCGAGCACGAGGAGTATGCGGAGACCGCAAAGCTCCTCAGCGAGAAGAATGCACGCATCCAGTCCCGCAAGGGCATCAAAAAGCAGAAGAACAAGGCGGAAACCGAGACGGAAAAGCCGGATGAACCGGAAAAACGTGAGGAAAGCCGCCCGAAACCGGCGGAGAAGCGTCCCTTCCGCAAGGCGGACGGCGAAAAACGCCCGTACCGCAAGGACAGTGAGCACCCCTTCCGCAAGGCGGACGGCGAAAAGCGTCCGTACCGCAAGGACGGCGAGCGCCCCTTCCGCAAGGCGGACGGCGAAAAACGCCCGTACCGCAAGGACAGTGAGCGCCCCTTCCGCAGGGCGGACGGCGAAAAGCGCCCGTGCCGTAAGGACGGCGAGCGCCCTTTCCGTAGGGCGGACGGCGAAAAGCGTCCGTACCGCAAGGACGGCGAGCGCCCCTTCCGCAAGGCGGATGGCGAGAAGCGCCCGTACCGTAAGGACAGTGAGCGCCCCTTCTACAGGGCGGACGGCGAAAAGCGCCCGTACCGTAAGGATGGCGAGCGCCCCTTCCGTCGCGACAGCGCACGGAAACCGCATTTTACAGGCGAAAAGCGCAGCTTCCGCAACAAAACGTAACGAACGCGCGAAAGCGCGCATTCAATAGAGCCTGCCGTGCAGGCTCATAAAAACCGGGAGCATGTATCACGGTTTTTATACAGGAAAGCGGTTCTGTGTGCCGCGAAGCGACGCGCAGAACTGCGCCAAGGATTTGTCCGCGCCTTGCGCGGCACAGCCTATGCTCGCTCGAAAGCGTGGTTTCGAGCGAAATAAATTGGAGGTATTGCCCATGGCATTAGACAATAAATACCGGGTACACGAGGTCGCAAAGGACTTCGGCGTATCCACCAGGGAGATCACGGAAATTCTGACCAAGTATCGCACCGAGCCGAAGAACCATATGCAGGTGCTCGACGATGCCGATCTGTCGGTTATTTTTGAATATATGACCCAGCATCATCAGGTCAAGAACATGGAAAGCCTGCTCGGCGCACAGCAGTCCGAGCGCAAGGAGCAGCCTGCCGCGAAGCAGGAGGAGAAGCCGGCCGAGAAGGCGCCGGCGCAGACTCCGGCTTCCTCCAAGGTCAAGCAGGTGCACCGCATCGATACGCGCGGCACCGGCGACGTAAACCTTGCAAAGTACGACGACCATGTCGATAAGCTGGTCGACGCAAAGGCGGAGCGCATGGAGTCCAAGGGCCCCAAGAAGCAGAAGCTCACCAAGAAGTCCGATCAGCGCTCCAAGCCGTTCGGCAACAAGCGCCGTCAGGAGGAGCAGGAGAAGATGCGCCGTCTGCAGCGTCAGCAGCAGATGGCAGCGCTCAAGAAGATCCCGGTCAAGGTCATGATCCCGGACGAGATCTCGGTCGGCGAGCTCGCTTCCCGCATGAAGCGCACCGCAGCGGACGTTATCAAGGGCCTCATCAAGCTCGGCGTCATGGCGTCCATCTCCGAGGTCATCGACTACGATACCGCAGCGATCGTTGCGGAGGAAATGGGCTGCAAGGTCGAGAAGGAAGTTCACGTTACCATCGAGGAGCAGCTGTTCGACGAGCACGAGGATAAGGCAGAGGAGCTTCAGCCCCGCGATCCGGTCGTTGTCGTTATGGGTCACGTTGACCACGGCAAGACCTCTCTGCTCGACGCGATCCGCAAGACCAAGGTCACCGCAGACGAGGCCGGCGGCATTACGCAGCACATCGGCGCATACCGCGTCAAGATCAACGACAAGCCGATCACCTTCCTCGACACCCCGGGCCATGCGGCGTTCACCTCCATGCGTGCACGCGGCGCACAGGTCACCGACATTGCGATCCTGGTCGTAGCAGCCGACGACGGCATCATGCCGCAGACCATCGAGGCGATCAACCATGCCAAGGCGGCAGGCGTTCCGATCATCGTTGCGGTCAACAAGATCGACAAGCCGGCGGCAAATCCGGACCGCGTGCTCCAGCAGCTGACCGAGTACGAACTCGTACCGGAGGAGTGGGGCGGCGACACCATCGTCTGCAATATCTCCGCGAAGTTCGGTCAGGGCATCGACAACCTGCTCGAAATGGTTCTGCTGACCGCAGAGATGGCTGACCTCAAGGCAAATCCGAACCGCAAGGCGCACGGCACTGTCATCGAGGCCAAGCTCGACAAGGGCCGCGGCCCGGTCGCTACCCTGCTCGTTCAGAACGGCACCCTGCACGCAGGCGATACCGTTATCGCGGGCACCTCTGTCGGCCGCGTCCGCGCGATGACCAACGACGATGGCAAGAAGATCGAGTCCGCAGGCCCGTCCGTTCCGGTCGAGATCATCGGTCTGGCCGAGGTCCCGGGCGCAGGCGACATCTTCGACGCCGTAGACGACGAGAAGATGGCGCGCGAGCTGGTCGAGCAGCGCAAGGACAAGGAGAAGGAAGAGCGCAACAAGCTGTTCCACAAGGTAACGCTCGACAACCTGTTCGATTCCATCCAGCAGGGCGAGATGAAGGAGCTGAACATCATCGTCAAGGCCGACGTACAGGGCTCGGTCGAGGCGGTTCGCTCCTCGCTCGAGAAGCTGTCGAACGATGAGGTTCGCGTCCGCGTCATTCACGGCGCTGTCGGCGCGATCAACGAATCCGACGTTATGCTCGCCGCCGCTTCGGGCGCGATCATCGTTGGCTTCAACGTTCGTCCGGACCGCACCGCGACCGAATCCGCTGCACAGCAGGGCGTTGACATGCGCATGTACCGCGTCATCTATGATGCCATCGAGGAGATGGAGCAGGCGATGAAGGGCATGCTCGAGCCGAAGTTCAAGGAAGTCGTGCTCGGTCACGCAGAGGTTCGTCAGGTGTTCAAGATCACCGGCGCAGGCGCGGTAGCAGGCTGCTACGTTCAGGACGGCAAGATCCAGCGCAACGCTGAGGTCCGCGTTGTCCGCGACGGCATCGTATTCCATGAGGGTCATCTCAACACCCTCAAGCGCTTCAAGGACGACGTCAAGGAAGTCGCTGCTGCATACGAGTGCGGCATGAGCATCGAGAACTACAATGATATCAAGGAAGGCGATATCATTGAGTGCTTCGTGATGGAGGAAGTAAAGCAGTAAACTGCTTTTCTAAGGGGGACGCTGTCCCCCTTAGATACGTTTCCGGTTCCCAAGGGAAACCGGAAACGATAACCCCCTCTCGAATGAATACATTCGAGGCCGCGCCGCCGCGGCGCGGGCAGTGGTATAAAAGTCCGGCGGAGCTGGACTTTTATGGGGAATTGAATCACGCGCTGCGGCGCGTGCCTGAAAATGCGCTTTGCGCATTTCCTTTTAGCAAGAATTAACCAATCCTCAAGAGGGAGGTTTGATTTATTATGTCTACTCGAATTGATCGTATTTCCGAAGAAGTGATGAAGGCGCTAGCAGAGGCGCTGCGGTCGGTCAAGGACCCGCGCGTGCAGAACGCGATGGTTTCGGTCGTGCACTGCGATGTGACCAACGATCTGCGTTACGCAAAGTGCTATATCTCCGTGCTCGGCAGCGAGCAGCAGGCGAAGGACGTCATGAAGGGCCTCAAGTCTGCGGCCGGATGGCTGCGCCGCGAGGTCGGCCACAAGGTCCAGCTGCGCTACGCGCCCGAGCTGGTGTTCGAGCTCGACGAGTCGATCACGCGCGGTGCGCACATCTCGGAAATGCTGCATGAACTGAAAAACGAAGGGAAGCTCGGAGGGGAGGACGAGGAATGATCGTTCACGTTGCTGAAGCGGCTGCCGCTTTGCAGGCGCATGACGATATTCTCATCCTGACCCACCGCCGCCCGGACGGCGATACCGCAGGCTGCGCCGGCGCTCTGTGCCGCGGTCTGCGCCAGATCGGCAAGCGGGCGTATATTCTGGAGAATCCGGAGATCACAAGACGCTATGCGCCGATGATTACTGGCTGTTATCCTCCGGATGATTTCAACCCTCGGTATATCGTTTCGACCGATATTGCAGAGGAAAAGCTGTTCCCCGATACGGCGGAGCAGTATAAGGGCAAGGTGGATCTGGTCATCGACCACCACGGCCCGAACGAAGGCTTCGGCGCGAAAAACCTCATCCGTGCGGATGCGGGCGCATGCGCGGAGGTGCTGTACGATGTGCTGACGGCGCTCGGATGCAGACTGACGCGCGAGATCGCGGAGTGTATTTATGTCGGCGTCTCGACCGATACCGGCTGCTTCAAGTTTTCGAATACGACCGCGCACACCCATGCGGTCGCGGCGGCGTGCCTGACCGCCGGCATCGACGGCGGCGAGATCAACCGCGCGCTGTTCGAGACCAAGTCGCGTCCGCGCTTCGAGATGGAGCGCATTGTATTCGACACGATGGAGTTTCACGAGGACGGCGCGATCGCAGTCGCGGTGCTCTGGCGGAAGGACATCGACCGCGTCGGCGCGGATATGGACGATCTGGACTCGATCGCTTCGCTCACGCGGCAGATCGAGGGCGTGCAGATCGGCATTACGATGACCGAAAAGGCGGACGGAACCGTTCGCGTTTCCGTGCGCACGACCAGGGAAATGGATGCCTCCGCGATCTGCAAACGGGTCGGCGGCGGCGGCCATGTCCGTGCGGCAGGCGCGAGCTTCACCTGCGGCATGGACGAGGCGAAGGCCGAGATGCTGCGCGTAGCGAAGGAGCAGTTCCATGCAGCAGACTGAGCTTTCGGGTATCCTGCTGATGGACAAGCCGCAGGGCTTCACCTCGCATGATGTGGTGGCCAAGCTGCGCGGCATCCTGCACACGAGGAAAATCGGTCACGGCGGCACGCTCGATCCGCTCGCGACCGGCGTTCTGCCGGTGTTCATCGGCGGCGCGACCAAGGCGGCGGATTTCGCCGCAGCGCAGGACAAGGAGTACGTCGCGGGCTTTACGCTCGGCTATTGCACGGATACGCAGGATGTGACCGGCGAGATCGTGCAGACCGGCGACCGGATCGCGGCGGAATATGCGGTGAAGCGTGCGGTGCGCGGCTTTGTCGGACCGCAGCAGCAGATCCCGCCGATGTACTCCGCGGTAAAGGTCAACGGCCAGAAGCTGTACGACCTTGCACGCAAGGGCAGGGAGGTCGAACGCCCGGCGCGCGACATCATCGTGCATGAAATGGAGCTGCTGGACTTCGACGAGAACGCCCAGAAGGGCACGCTGCGCTGTGTAGTCAGCAAGGGCACCTATGTGCGCACGCTCGTGAACGACCTCGGTGAAAAGCTCGGCACGCTCGCCGTGCTGCACAGTCTGGTGCGCACGCGCTCGGGCGCGTATCCGCTCGACCGCTGCCGCAGCTTCGAGGACTGCGAGCGGGCGATGGCCGACGGCACGATGCAGCAGCTCCTGCTGCCGACCGACAGCCTGTTCACCGACTGTCCGGCCGTCGCGCTCACCGCTGAGGGCGCGGAGCGCATCGCGCGCGGCGCAGTCGTCTTTCCGCGGCAGACAGACAGCCTGCCCGAAACCGCAGGCACGCTGTGCCGTGTGTACCATGAGGGACGCTTCCTCATGCTCGGTCAGGTCCGCGAGCTCGACAAGGGCGGTCTGGGTCTGTTTGTCTATAAAAACTTTCGATAATTTCAGGGGGATAGCCCGATGATAGAAGTTACAAAACCCCGTGCGATCGCGCTCGGATATTTTGACGGCGTGCATCTGGGTCATCGTGCGCTCATGCAGAAGGCGGTCGAGCGCGCGAAGCAGATCGGCGGCACGAGCGCCGTGTTCACGTTCGACGTGCATCCGGACTCGGTCGTCATGGGCCGTCAGGTGCCGCTGCTGACCGCGAACGCCTACCGCCGCGAGGAGATCAAGCAGCTTGGCGGCGTGGACGAGGTGATCTTCGGCCATTTTGATGAGCGGATGCAGCATATGGACTGGCGCGATTTCATTCACAAACTGCTCATCGGGCAGTTCCATGCCGGCTGGATCATCTCCGGCCGCAACAACCGCTTTGGCTACAAGGGTCAGGGCAACGCCGAGGGCATGGCGGTCGAGTGCGAGAAGGCCGGTATCGGCTACGACTGCATCGAGGACGTCAAGGTAGACGGCATCGTCGTCTCCTCGACCTATATCCGCCAGCTGATCGCGCAGGGCGACATGGAGGGCGCGGCGAAGTTCCTCGGCCATCCGTACACCGTGACGGGTATCGTGGAGCATGGCCGCCGCGTCGGCACGAGTGTGCTCGGCGTACCGACGGTCAATCTGCGCCTGCCGGCTGAAATGGCGCTGCCGCCCTACGGCGTGTACGCGACGCGCGTGCTCGTGGACGGAAAAAGCTATATCGCCGCGACCAATATCGGCGTCAAGCCGACGTTTCTGGACGGCGGCGCGCCGACCATCGAGCCGCATCTGCTCGACTTTTCGGGCGACCTGTACGGCAGGATGATCCATGTCGAGCTGCATAAGTTCCTGCGCCCGGAGATGCAGTTTGAGTCGGTCGAGGCGCTCAAGAACGCCATCGACGAAAATGTCCGCCAGACGCGCGAGCTTTTCGCCGGGAAATAAGCGCAGACAAGGAAAAAGAGTAAAAGAGCAAGAGAAAAAGGCACGCCGACGGCGTGCCTTTTTGCGCCCAAAGGGCGCAGTTTCCTGCCGCATTCCGGCGAAACCGGAACAGGCAGAACAGGCGCACCGCAGTGCGCCGCATAAAATTCCCTATAAAAGTCCAGCTCTGCCGGACTTTTATTCCTCTGCTCGCGCCGTGGCGGCGCGGCCTCGTCCGCCGCACCCCAGGGCACCTTCTCTTGCCCTTTCAGGGCAATTCACCTTGTGCGGACGAGAGGGGGGTATCGTTTCCGGTTTCTCCGGAACCGGAAACGTATCCAGGGGGGACAGCGTCCCCCCTAGAATCCCGCAGGCACGGAAAAAGGCCGCCTGCATTCACAGACGGCCTTTTCCACAAAGAGTAGGTAAAAAGAGTAAAGAAAGAAAAAATAATGAGAGATATAAGCAGATTAACGGGCGAAGCGGTTGTAGAACGCTTCCTCACGGTCACGGCCCATCAGCGCAGAATCTACACGATAACCATTGGTAAGCATCGCTGCAAGCGTCTCAAAATAACCACGAGTGTTCTTCATAAGGGGTTGACCTCCGTTTCAATGAATTCTTTTTAATTTTGTCATGTTTCCCTTGACAAGTATTATTATAGTTATTTTATATAAAAATGCAATTCGAATTTTGTTTAATATAATCAAAGAAAATCACTTGGTTTTTGTATATTAAGCACAAATTAAAAAGATGCAAAATGTAAGTAAAGCACAAATACTGGATATTTGCCGGAAAATATGGGAATATGGGAACATTTCCGGGGGGAAAAGCCGTGTTATGAGTGAAAGGAGGATGAGAGACATGTCAGATGAATTGCGCGAGGACGCATTCCTGGAGGATGCGATGGAGCGATACGGCGACGCCGTGTACCGGCTCGCGCTCTGCCGCCTCGGCTCCCGCGCGGATGCGGAGGATGTTTATCAGGATGTTTTTCTGCGTCTGCTGCGCGACACGACGGCGTTTCGCGACGGTGAACATCTCAAGGCATGGCTGCTGCGCGTGACGCTGCACTGCTGCGTTGATCTGCGGCGCTCGGCGTGGTGGAAGCGCACCGCGCCTCTGGAAGCCGCCGCGGATGCCGCCGCGCCGCTGAGCGAGGAGAAGGGCGCGCTCTGGCAGGCGGTCGAAGCGCTGCCGGCCGATCTGCGTACCGCCGTGTGGCTGCACTATGTCGAGGGCTACGGCACGGACGAGATCGCGGAAATCGTGAACTGCCGTCCGGCGACGGTACGGACAAGGCTGCATCGCGCACGCAAAAAACTGCAAACCGAACTGGAAGGAGAGCTGAATGATGAACATGTGGGACGAAATGAAGAATATCAAGGCGCCGGACGAGCTGAAGGCGCGGACTCGCGCGGCGGTGCGTGAGGAAAAAGGCAGAGCGCGGCAGCCGGCCCGCAGCATGAGGGGCGGCATGAAGCGGCTGCTCGCGGCAGCGTGTGCATTTGCGGTCGTACTCGGCGGCGCGGCCCTGCACGGCAGACAGACCGGAAGCGATCCCGTGACGGACATCGCGCACACGTTCGGTCTGGTGGCATATGCTGCCGATACGGGCGAGATGCGTCAGCCGAAGGACAGCAGGATCGTGTTCGACTGCGGCAGCGGCGCAGACGACCCGGACAAGGGATTTTTCTCCGGCTGCCTGTTCAAGGTGACGGGCGAGAACATCAAAACCGTCTCCGCGACCATCGACAGGGGCGCGGTGTACCGCACAAAGACCGTCAAGGATACCTCGGCTGACCGCGATGAATGGGTGAGCTCGATGTATCAGGGCACGAACCCTGAACTCGACGGCGCGGATACCGTGATGGTCTGGGGCAACGGCTTTGAGGGCGCAGAGCAGATGTACGCCGACCTGTGCTGGAAGCTGGACAACGGCTTTGCGGACGAGTACAACCCGGACGTCAGCTACGGTCTGTGGCTGCCCAGCCGGCAGGAGAGCGAGGACGACGACCTTCAGGACTCGTGGCATAAGTCGGTGGACGGCTTTGAGGGCGCGAAGCTGAACGTTACGGTCACATTCACCGACGGCTCGGAGCAGATGCAGTCCATGACGCTCCACACCGGAAAACTCGCCGTCGAATACAAGAGCGAAGCGTCCGGTCCGAGCCTTACCGGCGAAGTGCTGACCGATGAGCAGGCCGCGGCCGAAGGCTATATCTACGGCGTTTACGCCGAGCTGGACTGAGCGGCGGTGATTCTTGACAACATACGGGAGAAAGCCTATAATATTGGTAGGAATATAAACAGGGAAGGTATCCGATATGCTGTTCAAAAAACTGAAACAGGCGTGGTCGAACTGGCTGAACCGCATGGCGAGCCAGAACAAGGCTGCCTTCGGCAGCGAAACGCTCGACTGCTGCCGCGTCGGCCGGGAAAACCATAAGGCAACACCGCACAATTAAAGCGGCGGTGCTTTGCGGAAATTTTGTGTCCTGACTTTGTTGCAGTTTCACGGTAATACATCAAGTATTACCGCAAAACTGTGCCTCGTCAGTACGCAAAATTTACTCGCAAATCACTCTTGTTCAATTATGCGGTATTGCCATAAGAAAAAATAAACAGCGGAAAAACGAAAAGACCGAAGCGTTTACGCTTCGGTCTCAGTTTGTCGATACAATTTATTTTTACGCAAAACAGCAGCCGCGCGGCAGCGCGCATTCAAAAGCGTTTGCTGTGCAAACGCAACAGCCCGTAGGCCTCTATCCTCAAAAACATTTAATGAGAGTAACCGGGGACATGCGCCTCGATTTTGTTACTTTAAGAGGGAGAAAGTTCCCGCATGGGAACTTTCAGACGACTCGTGTTCTGCGTAGTCGGAACACAACTTGTCGGAAAAACGCAGTTTTTCGACAGGTTAAAGTCCCATTTCCTTTTTCATCTTCTCGAGCTCATCCTCGACAGCGGCATTTTTTGCGCCGTCCGCATACTTTTTTTCCAGCTCAGCAGCCGGGTCGAGCGGCGTCTCGTTCAGCGACTGCATCGCGTTCGAGCGGTCGAGCATCGCGTCGGCCTTGTCCTCCATGCGGGCGATCGCGTCGCCGAGCCTGCTCTCGTCGGCGCCGATGTGGCTGCCCATCACGTTCGCGGCCTTTTCCTGCGCACGGGCGAGCGCCATCTTGCTCTGAATGGCCTCACGGCGCTGGCGCAGCGTCTCCGCATCGGAAACCAGTTTGTCGTGCACCTGACGCATGCGCATCGAGTTTTCATGCGCAACGTCGTACATCTTCTGAAGCTCCTCGATGCGCTTTTCGAGCTCCTGCTTTTTCGCGAGGAATACGCGCGCGTCATCCTCGTTGCTCAGCTGGAGTGCGCGGCGCGCAAGGTCGGCGTTTTTTGCGCTCTCCTGGCGCTTTTCTTCGAGCTGACGCTGAATGCGGCTCTCCTCCGCCATGACGGAAGCGGTCTCGCGCTTGACGTCTGCGAGGTCGCTCATCAGCTGGCGCATATACTGATCCATCATTTTCGCCGGGTCCTCGGCACGGTCGAGCAGGTCGTTGATGTTCGCCTTGATGATCGTGGAGAAGCGTTCCAGAATACTCATTTTTCTTCGTCCCTTTCCGTTTTATTGTGTATGTGTGTCTGTATTTTCGTATTTTTTTGCGCGTTCGGCCGCCTCGTCTGCGCCGAAGCTCTCGAGCGGCGTGCTCCACATCTTCTCATCCGCCTGCCGCTGCCGCTCCTTCGCCTCGCGGCGCTTCTGGAGCGAAAAGACGAGCAGCGCGATGACGATGACGGCCGCGATGCAGACCGCGACGGGTACAACGGGCGACTGGGTCACGGTCATGATGCGGTCCGCCGTTTTGGCGAACGCATTCGAGAAGATCTCCTCCTCGCTGACCGAGGAGTCGTTGTAATAGCGGTCGAGGTAGTCGGCAAGGATGCTGACCGCTTCATCATCCATCACGGTTTTCGCCTGCGAACCGACCGTATAGCCGCAGTTATAGCCGCCGCGGCCGTCGTCGCAGAACACGAGCAGAAAATGACCCTCGTCCGAAAACAGCTGCGGATAAAGGGCTTCCGCGCGGCTCTTAAGGTCGGAAACCGAGGTGCTCTCGCCGTTCGGCAGGATGTACACATAGGGCTGCACGCCGGTTTCCTGATAGAATTTCCGGAGTCCGGCGGTCAGCTCGCTCTGATCATGGATCCAGTCGCCGTCTGCGTCGGTATAGTAGCCGGTCTCTGTGACGGCGTTCGACGGGAGCGCTTCACGCGCGACGGTGGACTTCGCGATGCTGCTCGACGGCGTGCCCATCAGGAAAAACCCGATGCCGCCGAACAGGAACAGCACGAGAAGCACGACGATGAGCGTCGTGCCGCAGCCCGAACCGCCGCGGTTGTTCCCGCCGCCGTTCCCGCCGCCATAGTATCGGCGCGAATTGTCGATGATGATGGGACCGGTGCGGTATGGTCTGCGGGGAGGGGGAGGCGGTGCGCCCCAGCCGCCCGGCCGGCCGCCTCCGCCAAAGCTGCCTCCGCCGCTTCGTCCGCCGCTGTGGCTGCCGCCGGAAAAGCCGCCCGAGGAGCGTCCGCCGCCCGAGAAGCCGCCTCCGGAAAAACCGCCGCCGCTGCTGCCGCCTGATCTGCCCATATGTATTCCCCCGTTTGTATGATTCGTTTACTGCTCGTCCTTCAGGATCTCCAGCGCCTTGCAGCGCTCGGAAAGCTGACAGATGACGTCGCGCCGCGTGACGATGCCGCACAGCATGCCGCGGCCGTCCGTGACCGGAACAAAGTTCTGTCCGGCGACCAGCTCGACCAGATCCTCAATGCGCGTGTCGATCGTGACCGAACGGTGATGGATGCGGCGCGTGACCTCGGAGAGCAGCATGTTTCCGGCCTGTTCGGGCGTGTGCCCGAGCAGCAGGCGCAGAAAATCGCCCTCGGTGATCGTGCCGACGTAGCGCCCCTTGGCGCTGAGGACCGGAATGGCGGTAAAACCGCTCTCAAACATCCGGTCGAGCGCCGTTCTGACCGGATCGGTGTCGTAAACATAAACTACTTCAGCCTTCGGCTTGAGAAAAAAGGATACGTTCATATGCGTTACCTCTCGGCGGCCCGGAGCCGCCCGCTCTATTACCCGGCCCGCATCGGCAGGGCCATACTCTCTTGACTATATTTTACGATGAAGGTCGAACAAGGTCAACCGGGAAGGGACAATACTTACAGTTTATTTACAATTTGACACGGCTCTCTTGTGGAACATGACCGCCTGCGCGGAAAGTTTTCAAAAAAAGCGGCGGCAGCTCTTGACCACGGCGCTTTTAACTGATAAAATGTAAAAGTAACGGACGGAAAATCGTCCGCTGCAATACGCTGAATGCGTAAAATCGTTAGAAAAGAAGGGCTTTCCATGAAAAAGAGATTACTCGCAGCGCTGATGGCAGGCGCCATGGCGCTGAGCATGACCGCATGCGGCGGCAGCAGCTCCGGCAGTGACGACAGCAATGCGGCTTCCGGCGGCGACTCCGCAAAGGCCGGCAGCTACAAGGTCGGCGTTGTACAGCTCGTGCAGCACGTTGCGCTCGACGCTGCGACCAAGGGCTTCCAGGACAAGCTGACCGAGCTGGTCGAGGCAGACGGCGGCAAGGTTGAGTTCGATGTTCAGAACGCTTCCGGCGAGTCTGCAAACTGCTCGACCATCGTAAACGGCTTTGTTTCCGCAGGCGACGACCTCATCATGGCAAACGCGACCGCAGCGCTTCAGGCTGCGCAGGCCGCTACCTCTGATATTCCGGTCCTCGGCACCTCGGTCACCGACTACGGCACCGCCCTGGGCATCTCCGACTGGACCGGCAAGACCGGCACCAACATCTCCGGCACCACCGACCTCGCTCCGCTCGACGGTCAGGCTGACATGCTCAAGGAGCTGTTCCCGGATGCGAAGAACGTAGGTCTGCTGTACTGCTCGGCTGAGCCGAACTCCAAGTACCAGATCGACACCATCAAGCCGCTGCTCGAGGCGCAGGGCTACACCTGCACCGAGTTCGCGTTCACCGACTCGAACGATGTTGCATCTGTTGCGCAGAACGCAGCTTCCGGCAGCGACGTTATCTACATCCCGACCGATAACACCGCCGCATCCTGCACCGAGGCGATCGCTAATGTCGTAATCCCGGCCAAGGTTCCGGTCATCGCAGGCGAGCAGGGCATCTGCAGCGGCTGCGGCGTCGCTACGCTGTCCATCGACTACAACGAGCTGGGTCAGGCGACCGGCGAGATGGCATATGAGATCCTTGTCAAGGGCGCAAACCCGGGCGACATGGAGGTTCAGGCCGCTCCGACCTTCACCAAGATGTACAACAAGGCAAACTGCGAGAAGCTCGGCATCACCATTCCGGACGACTACACTGCAATCGAAGGCTAAAAGATTTCGATCATCTCAAACCGCTCTCTGAAAAGAGGGCGGTTTTTTCATATCGGTCTGACAGCCATATGTGTTTCGCGCTTTGCACAAATTCTTCACAACAAAGGCAGGCTGTGCTATAATAATACTGTATCGCTGTCAGCAGACTGCTGGCGAAGTCTGGGGGAACCGTTGTTGAAGTCAATTCCGGAGTGTATGTTCCATTCGCGCTCGCTCGCGTGCAAAAAGCCATACGGCGCCGCGCCGGCCGGGATGAAGGTCGAGTTCGCCGCCTATCCGCGCCGGGAGCAGGGCATCTCCCGCATGACGCTGTGGGTCGAGGAGGACGGACAGCAGGCCGAGGCGTACCCGATGCGGTGGTTCGGTCTCGCCGGGGCGCGGGATGAATACGGAGCGTCCTTCACTCCGCCGCACGCCGGTCTGTACTGGTACTGGTTCACCTTCGATACGGCGGACGGCCCGCGCTTCTGCGCGCGCGGCTACGGCGGACGCTGCGAGGTGCTCGACAGCATGGGAGACCGCTTTCAGCTGACGGTCTACGATCCGTCGTACCGGCCGCCGCGCTGGTTCGGCGAGGGCATCACCTATAATATTTTCCCCGACCGCTTCTGCCGGGACCGCGACCCGGTGCAGCCGGAGGGCGAGGGCATCGCGCCGCGTGTGCTGCACGAAAACTGGGACGATCTTCCGTCTACCGCCCTGATGAGCACGGGGAGATCCTGAACAACGACTTTTTCGGCGGCACGCTGCGCGGCGTGCTGTCCAAGCTCGACTATTTTGAGAGCCTGCATGTGCGCACGCTGTACTTCAACCCGATCTTTCAGGCGTACTCCAACCATCGCTATGATACGGGCGACTATAAACGCATCGACCCTCTGCTCGGAAACGAGGAGGACTTCAAAACGCTGTGCAGCGAGGCGGCAAAGCGCGGCATGCGCGTCGTGCTGGACGGCGTGTTCAACCACACCGGCTACGACAGCCGCTACTTCAACGGCCGCGGCCGCTATGACTCGCTCGGCGCACATCAGTCCAAGGACTCGCCGTACTGCCCGTGGTACGAATTCAGCGAGTGGCCGGATCAATACGGCTCGTGGTGGGGCATTTACACCCTGCCGCAGGTCAACGAGCGCAACCCGGACTACCAGAGCTTTATCTTCCGCGACGCGGACAGCGTGGTGCGCCGGTGGCTGCGGCTCGGCGCGTCCGGCTGGCGGCTGGATGTCGCAGACGAGCTGCCCGACGATTTTATCGCCGGACTGAACGCCGCCGCAAAACAGGAAAAACCGGACGCTCTCGTCATCGGCGAGGTCTGGGAGGATGCCTCCAACAAGATCGCCTATTCCGAGCGCCGCCGCTATTTCGGAGGCGGAGAGCTGGACAGCGTGATGAACTATCCGCTGCGCGACGCCATCCTCGCCTATCTGAACGGCGGCACGGCCGAGCATTTTGCGGAGACCATGGAGACCCTGCGCGAGAATTATCCGCGCGATGTGTTCTATAATCTGATGAATATCATCGGCACGCACGACACTGCGCGTGCGCTGACCGTGCTGGGCGTGAGGAGCGAGGACTGGAAGAAGAGCCGCGACGAGCGGGCGCATTATGAGCTGCCGCCCGACCGGCTGGAGACCGCGAAGCGCCGTCTGCGCCTTGCGGCCGTCATTCAGTTCACCATGCCCGGCTCGCCGACCATCTACTACGGCGACGAGGCCGGACGGCAGGGCTTTGAGGACCCGTTCAACCGCCGCACCTACCCGTGGGGCGCGGAGGACAGAGAGATCCTCGCATTCTACCGCCGTCTGTGCGAGGTCCGCGCAGACAGCGAAACACTGATACGCGGCGAGCTGCGCTTCGACACGGGCGAAAACGACGCGCTGCTGCGCTATGAGCGCACGCTGGGGCGCTCGCGCATCATCGTACTCGTCAACCGCAGCAGACAGGAGGTACGCACGGGCGTGAACGCGCTCTACGCGCTCGATCTGCTGACCCAGAGGGAATTTGACTGCGAGGACAGCAGCGGCATCGAGATCACCGTACCGGCGGAGACCGCGTATCTGCTCCAGTGCTTCGGCAGCGCAGAATAAGGAGAAAACGATATGGATATGAGAGAGACCCGGATTTCCGGCGAATACTTTTTTGAAGGACGCATCATGAAGGCGCGCGTCGACGAGGTGCGCCTGCCGAACGGAAAGCAGGCGTCGCGCGAGGTGTGCGAGCATGTCGGCGGCGTGGGCGTGCTGCCCATCGACCGGGACGGAAATATCATCCTCGTGCGCCAGTTCCGCTACCCGTTCGACACGGAAACGCTCGAAATGCCGGCCGGAAAGATGGATCACGGCCCGGAAAACGCCGAGGAATGCGGCGTGCGCGAGCTTGCGGAGGAGACCGGCTGCACGGCCGGCCGCATCGTGCCGCTCGGCGCGATGTATCCCTCGCCCGGCTTTCTGACCGAGGTGACGTACCTGTTCGCGGCGCTTGACCTGACCGAGGGCGAGACGCATCCGGACGAGGACGAATTCGTCGAGACCGTCCGCCTGCCGATCGCGGAGGTGGAGCGGCTGATCGCGGAGGACAGGCTGCGCGACGCAAAGACCATCGCGGCGATGTACCGCGCACGGCTGAAAAATCTGTTTTGAGATCTGTAAATCATGAACTCCTGATCATTTAAGGGGGAAAGATATGGATAAGAAAAAAATCCTCGTTGTCGAGGACGAAAAGGCGATCGCGGATATTCTGGTGTTCAACCTCGGCCGCGAGGGCTACGATACCATGGCGGCCTATGACGGCGCAGAGGGTCTGCACAAGGCGCTCACCGAGTCGCCCGACCTCATTCTGCTCGACGTCATGCTGCCCGAGATGGACGGCTTCGAGGTCTGCCGCCGCGTGCGTGCGCAGAGCGACATTCCGATCATCATGCTGACCGCGCGAGAGGAGGAGGCCGACAAGGTCATGGGCCTCGAGCTGGGCGCGGACGACTATATCACAAAGCCGTTCTCCATGCGCGAGCTGATGGCGCGCGTCAAGGCGAACATGCGCCGCACACTTTCGGGCGAGGAGCGCGAAAAGCCGCAGGCGGAGGCCGGGGACGGCCTGCGCATCTCCCGTTCGAGCGGCATGGTCTACAAGAACGGGCGCGCACTCGAACTTTCCGCCCGCGAATTCGATATCCTCTGCTTTCTGGCGGCCTCTCCCGGCCGCGTGTTCTCGCGCGAGGAGCTGATGGAGCACGTCTGGGGCTATGACTACTACGGCGACCTGCGTGCGGTGGATGTTGCCATCCGCCGTCTGCGCGAAAAGGTCGAGGACGAGCCGGCAAGCCCGAAGCACATCATCACCAAGCGCGGCATGGGCTATTACTTTGCGGAGGGCTGAGCGCTCTGCTCCAATCCATTCCCATGGGGGTGTCATTTTGTTTCGTTCTCTGCATATGAAGCTGGTGCTTATTCTGGTCCTGATGATCGTGTCGGTCATGGCCGTCGTCGGCACCTTCCTCATCAACAGCGTCAGCACGTTCTACATCGACAGCTTTTATACCCAGATGCAGAGCGTTTTTACGACCGATACCATCCGCTCCATGCAGGAGGCGGCGGCAGCGCCGGACGCGGAGGGGCTCAAGACCATCATCGATGCCCATCGCAGCCGTCTCGGCATCGACGACTACCGCAACTATTATATCCTCGACGGCGAGGGCCGCTTTGTGGACGGCTCCAACCCCAATCTCAGCGTCACGCGCACGCGCAACATCATCGCGGCGATGGCCGGCGAGGCCGGCACGCGCTCGTCGGTCTCGGACAGCGTGATGGACATCGCGGTTCCGCTCGACCACGACGGCAACGGAACGGTGGACTATATCGTGTATATCGCGGACGACAAGCAGGAGATCTCCGACCTGTCGTGGCGCTTTTTCCAGATCGTCATGCAGGCGATGATGTTCGGTCTGCTCGCGGCGATCCTGCTGTCCTTTCTGCTGTCCAAGACCATCACGACCCCGATCGAGCGCATTACCGAGGGCGCGCGGTCGATCGCGGAGGGCAACTTCGATCAGGACCTCGGCGTGCAGTCGAGCGACGAGATCGGTGAGCTGACGCGCTCGTTCAACTACATGGCGCGCCGTCTCAAGACAACGGTCGGCGAGGTGCAGGGCGAGCGCGACAAGCTGAACACTCTGTTTCTGCACATGACCGACGGCGTTGCGGCCTTCACGACCGACGGACGCCTCATCCATATGAACCCGGCGACCGAAAATCTCCTCGGTGTGCGGATGCAGGACAGCCTCACGTTCGACGAGATGTTCGAGGATCTGGAGATGGTCGGCTCGGATGAGACCGCGATGCGCACCTTTCTCACCAGCGAGATCACGCGCCGCGGCAGGGTGCTGTCCGTGACGCTCGCGCCCTACGGCGCGCTCGACGGCAAGGGCGGCGTGATCGCCGTGCTGCACGACATCACCGAGCAGCGCCGTCTGGACGACGCGCGGCGCGAGTTCGTGGCGAACGTCTCGCATGAGCTGCGCACGCCGCTCACCAACATCCGCTCCTACACCGAGACCCTGCTCGACGCGGCCGGAGATATTCCGCTCGACACGGAAAAGCAGTTCCTCGGCGTGATCTCGAGCGAGAGCGAGCGCATGGCGCGTATCGTGACCGACCTGCTGACGCTTTCGCGTCTGGACTACGGCCGCATGGAGCTGCGCATGACGCGCTTTTCGCTCTCCGCGCTGCTGCACAAGGTCGCGGACGCGATGAAATTCACCGCGGAGGACAGCGGCCATGAGCTGACGGTCGACGCGCCGGACAGCCTGCCCGAGATCACGGGCGACCGCGAACGCATCGAGCAGGTCGTGGTCAACATCCTCTCGAATGCGGTCAAGTATACGCCGTCGGGCGGACATATCCGCCTTGCAGCCTGCGAGGGAGAAAAAAACACAGTGCGCATCACGGTGCAGGACGACGGCATCGGCATCCCGGCGGAGGATGTGCCGCGCCTGTTTGAGCGCTTTTACCGCGTGGACAAGGCGCGCTCGCGCGCCGCAGGCGGCACGGGCCTCGGCCTTGCCATCGCGAAGGAGATCGTCGAAAAGCACGGCGGTCAAATCGAGCTGGAGAGCGAATATGGCAAGGGCACGACCGTGCACATCACCCTGCCGACCGACCTTGCCCCCGATGAAAAGGAGGGCAGAGCATGAGAGGTGCGGAGCGTTCGGCCGGAAACACGGCCAAGAATATCGCGCTCATCGTGCTCGCGGTGCTGATGGCGGTGCTGTGCGCGGCGAACTGGCTCGCCGGTGTTTCGGCGGCGTCGCTCGGCTCGGACAATCCGCTGCGCCGGGTGCATGACCGCCTGTTCGGCGGTGCGGCAGGCTATGAGATCCGCTCGTCGGGCGTGTCGGCGGCATCGCCGGCGCAGCTTGCGCTCGGCGCTTCGGGCGAGTTCGTCGGCGTGCAGTACAGCACGACCGATGTTGACGCCTCGCTCGGAGCGGTGCGCAGCATCTGGACGCAGGCGCTTTCGGGTGATGCGCTCATGGAGACCGACGAGCAGACGCTGGCCGGTGAGCTGGGCGCGGAGCGCAAGGTGCTGCTGCGGTACCACGGCGCGCTCCCGCTGAGTGTGGTGTCCGGCTGGATGGGCGGCACGCTTGCGGACGACAGGATCAAGGTCGAAACGCTGTTTTACAGCGCGGACAGCGGCACGCTCTTTGTGCGCACGCCGGACGGCGCGCTCTATCTTTCTCATGCGGAGGCCGACCGCGGCGCCTTCGACCGGGCACTGGAGGACTTTCACGGCACGGACTGTACATTTGCAGGCGCGGATACGAACGTTTATCCCGAAACGCTGCTGTTTGAGGGCGAAAACCTGACGCTTCCGGTGCTGAAAAACGAAGCGCTCGACCTGTTCGCCGCGCAGAGCGGAACGGGACTCGCAAACCTGCTCGGGGCGTTCGGCTTTTCCGCCTACACGGATTTCTACAGCGAGCAGAACGACACGGTGCGCGTATTCGTGGACGACGCGAGCACACTGCGGCTCGCAAAGACCGGGCTGATGCAGTACGCGACGGCCGGCGATCAGAGCACGGTGACGGCGTTCGAGAGCGGCGAGGTCACAGGCTCGGCGGCGCTCGACGCGCAGATCGACTGCGCGCGCGTCATTCTCGACACGGTGCTGCGCGCCGGCGAGACCGACACCCATGCGTCGCTCTACGCCGTGAACGAGACCGAGCACAGGACGACGCTGGTCTTTTTGCAGCTGTACAGCGGTGTCCCCGTGCTCGGGAGCACGGATTTTGCAGCATTTGAATTCGAGGGCGGCGTGCTGCGCGCGGCGACCGTCAATCTCCAGCGCTTTGCCGCGACCGGAGAGAACCGCATCGTCCTGCCGGCGAAGCAGGCGGCGGCGAGCGCCTCGGCGGGCGAGCGCAGCATGATGGCGGCCTACCGCGAGGAAAACGGCGTTTATGCGCCCTCGCGCTTTTATCTGAAGGACGGAAAAACGGACTGAACGGAGGTGAGACCGCTTGCAGTGGGACAAGGTAAAAAATGTGCTGATCGGCATTCTCCTGGCGGTCAACCTGTTTCTGCTCGGCAATCTCGGCTTCCGGCTCTGGCAGAATTACAGCCGCGCATCCGGGCTGGACGCAGATCTGCGCGCGCTGGTGAGCGGCTGCGGCTCGACGCTCGCGGACAGCTTTCGTCTGCCCGAGGATGTATTCCTGCCCGAGCTCAACCTCGACCGCAGCCGTGCGGACGAGGAAAACGCCGCGTCGGTCATGCTGGGCGCGGATATGGAACGGACCGAGCTGGAGGACGGCACCGTCCGCTTTCAGAGCGGGGACGGCACCGTGACCTGGTACGCGGACGGCCGTGTGAACGGCGTATGCCCGATTCCCGGCGAAACGCCGGACGACGAGACCGCCGCCATTCGCGCGGCGCGCAAGTGCTTTTCTGAATGGGGTCTCGCCGGAGACGGCGCGTCCTATCAGGTGAGCGGCCTTTCGGTCACGCAGACCGCGCCGGTCGCAAACCGCCCGGTGCACAATCGTGAGCTGACGCTGACGTTCAACGCAGACGGCACGGCGACGCTTTCGGGCACATGGAGCTTCGGCACGCCCTACACGACCGTCACGGGACGCGGCGCAGACTGCCGTGCGGCGGACGCGCTGCTTCAGTTCGCCTCCTCGCTCGAAGCCGGGGAGACCATCCGCTCGATGACGGCGGGCTACCGGATGCAGATGGACAGCAGCCGCCGGCTTCAGCTGATCCCGACGTGGAAGATCGTGACAGACAGAACGGATTACTTCATGGACTGCGACAAGAAAACGCTCGTTACCCTCTGAAAAGAAGGCTGTGCGGCCGCACAGCGTCCGGCTTTGGCGGAGAGCGTGGCAATTCCTCCGTGAAAACGGGGTGTAATTTGTTGATTTCGCCAAAAAACCGCGATATGGACGGGAAAGCCGAAAAAAAACTTTCTTTTATCCAAAATTGTGATACAATGTATGAGTGATATTTTGCGGCAAAGCGTTTTTAACGCAGCCGGAAAAATTTTCCGCCTGTGTGCGGAACAAGGAAACTGCACGGACGAACGGAAGAGCGTCCGCTTTCATAAAATGGGATGTCAGAAAAACGCCCACGTGGGATGTGGGACAGTACAGTGAGGAGTAGGTTGACTTTGACCAAATATGTAATCAACGGCGGCAAGACGCTGAACGGTGAAGTAACGATTTCGGGCGCGAAGAATGCAGCAGTGGCCATCGTACCGGCGGCTCTGCTCGCGGATGGCCCGGTCCGCATCGAAAACGTGCCGAAGATCATCGACGTGACGCTCCAGATGGAGATCATGCGCGAGCTCGGCGCACAGATCCGTCTGATCAATTCCACGACTGTGGAGATCCAGAACACCCAGAATCCGTCGCTCAAGCCGCACGAGCTCGAGCGCAAGCTGCGCGCCTCCTACTATCTGCTCGGCGTGCTGCTCGGCAAGTACGGCTTCGCTGAGGTAGCGATGCCCGGCGGCTGCAACTTCGGCGGCGTTCGTCCGATCGACCAGCACATCAAGGGCTTCGAGGCTCTCGGCGCCAAGGTCACTCTGCCCAAGGGCGGTTACATCCGGGTCGAGGCGCCCGAGGACGGCCTGCACGGCGCACATATTTATTTCGACGTTGTCACCGTCGGCGCGACCATGAACATCATGCTCGCAGCGGTTCTGGCAAAGGGCCAGACCATCATGGAGAACTGCGCAAAGGAGCCGCATATCGTCGATCTGGCGAACTTCCTGAACGCGCTCGGCGCAGACGTCAAGGGTGCGGGCACGGACGTGATCAAGATCCGCGGCGTGGAGAGCCTGCACGGCGGCAGCTACTCCATCATTCCGGACCAGATCGAGGCGGGCACCTTCATGGCGGCGGCTGCTGCCTGCGGCGGTTCGGTTCTGGTGAAGAACGTCATTCCGCGCCATCTGGAGTGCATCACGGCAAAGCTGCGCGAGATGAGCGTTGAGGTCACCGAGTTCGACGACGCGGTGCTCGTTCGCCGCGAGGGCAGGCTGACCAAGACCAACATCAAGACGCTGCCGTATCCGGGCTTCCCGACCGACATGCAGCCGCAGATGACGACCGCGCTCTGCCTCGCAGAGGGCACGAGCATCATCACCGAGGGCATCTGGGGCAGCCGTTACCGCTACACCGAGGAGCTGAGCCGCATGGGCGCGAACATCCATGTGGACGGCGCGATCGCGGTCGTTGAGGGCGTCAAGGAGCTGAACGGCGCACCGGTCCGCGCACACGATCTGCGCGCAGGCGCAGCCATGGTCATCGCAGGCCTTGCGGCCAAGGGCGTGACCGAGGTCGAGCAGGTTCAGAACATTGAGCGCGGCTATGAAACGCTCGTCGAGAAGTTCGTAGCGCTCGGCGCTGATATGTACCGCAGCGAAATTCCGGACGGTGCAGAGAGCGCAAACCGCGCATAAGCGCACATTTCAACCGAAATAAAAGGCGGAGGGGGCAATCCTTTCGCCTTTTTTGCAAAAATAAGGGGAAAAGCAGGATGCAGAACGGCGAAAGAGAAATGCGGTGCAGCGTGCGCCGCGCCGAACAGGCGGAGATGCAGGCTGTTCTCGCGTTCGCGGCGCAGATCTTTGCGGACGAGCAGCAGATCCCGCGCGAAATGAATGTTATCCCGGCGGAAAAACAGCCGCAGTGGTTCTGCATGGAGCAGGACGGCGTGCTCACGGGAACGGCGGCAGTCTACCGCGAGGGTAGCAGGTGGCATATGGGCTGCATCACGGTCGCGCCGTCCCTGCGCGGTCAGCACAGGGGAACCTTTCTGATGAAAAGCGTGCTGACCGAGGTTTTTGCACAGGGTGTGGATGAAATCTTTCTGGAGGCGCGCGACGCGACCGTGCATATCCTGCGCGGCTTCGGTGCGCAGATCGCCGGGGAGCCGTTCACGTTCTACCGCGGCCGCGTCACGCCCATCCTGCTGAAGCGCGTGGATTTCGTGCGCAATACCCGGAAATAACGGAAGGAGTACCATGGCAGAGCATTTTTATTACAGCATCGCGAGCGGATCGAGCGGAAACTGCGGTCTGTACGTCTCGGACGGCACGGCGGTGCTGATCGACGTCGGCGTTTCGCTCCGCAAGCTCACAGCGGCGCTCGCGGCGTTCGACATGAAGCCGGGCGAGCTCGACGCGCTCATCATCACGCACGAGCACATCGACCATGTAAAGGGACTTGCGATGTTCCTCAAAAAGACCGAGGTGCCGGTTTTCGCCTCGCGCGGCACGGCGGCGGCGCTGACCGCGAAGGAGCCGGCGTTCGAGGGACGGCTGACTGCGTTCGAGAGCGGCGACGCCTTCCGCGTGGGGGAGACCACGGTCCGCTCGTTCGCTACGCCGCATGATGCGGCGGACAGCGTGGGCTACATACTGGAAAACGGCAGACGCCGTTTCGGCTTCGCTACCGACCTCGGCTTTGTGCCGCAGTCCGCGGCGGCGCTGCTGCGCGGCTGCGAGACCGTCGTGCTCGAGAGCAATCACGATCCGCATATGCTCCAGGCCGGGCCGTACCCATATGCGCTCAAGCAGCGCGTCGCCGGGCCGAACGGCCATCTGTCCAACCCGGACTGTGCGGTTTTCGCGGCGTTCCTCGCGGACAACGGCACGCGAAAGCTGGTTCTTGCACATCTGAGCGAGAAGAACAACATGCCGGCGCTCGCGCTGCAGCAGACGAAGAACGCGCTGCGCGGCAGGGAAGGCTGCACGGTCTGCGTCGCGCCGCGCGACTGCATGGAGTCGCCGGTCGTGCTCGGAGAGGAGGAGACGGCATGCTTGGTGTCCGGCTGATCTGCGTCGGCAGGCTCGGAGAAAAATTCTGGGCGCAGGCGGTAAAGGAATACGAGAAGCGCCTCGGCGCATATTGTAAATTAGAGATCATCGAGCTGCCCGAGCAGCGGCTGCCGCAGACGCCATCCGAGGGCGAGATCGCGCAGGCGCTCGACCGCGAGGCTGCGCTCATCGAGAGCAGGATCTGGCCGGGCGCGGCCGTCATCGCGATGTGCGTCGAGGGAAAAACGATGTCCTCCGAGCAGCTCGCGGACTATTTTTCGCGCCTTACGGTCTCGGGGACAAGCAAAATATGCCTGCTCATCGGCGGCTCGTGCGGTCTGTCCGAGCGCGTCAAGCAGAGGGCGGCGCTGCGGCTGTCTATGTCGCCCATGACGTTCCCGCATCATCTCGCGCGCGTTATGGTGCTCGAGCAGGTCTACCGCGCGCTCAATATCGCCGCCGGCGGCAAGTACCATAAGTGAGGAGCGGAACGGTATGGCGCAGGAGCAGATCACGGGCAAACAGTGGGAATGCCCGTGGTGCGGAGATAGCGGATGGCTTAAATGAAATCCGGGTACAGAGACAGGGCGGTTAATTCCGTCTAACATCAGGAAAAAACCATTTACTTTATTCATAAGATTTTGTAAAATATACAGTAGAGAAGAGCGCGGTTATTCGCACGGATATGATGTGAAGACCGCGATATGGGGAAAATATTTCAGGAGGGCGTTTCCATGATTATCACGATTACGCTGAACCCGGCGCTCGACCGCACGCTGCGCATCGAGCATCCGCTTGAGGTCGGCAAGCTCAATCGTTCGAGCTCGAGTCACCTTGAGCCGGGCGGCAAGGGCATCAACGTTTCACGCGCAGTCAAGGCGCTGGGCGGCAACAGCATCGCACTTGGCTTCACCGCAGGCACGAACGGCCGCGTTATGAAGGACATGCTGACGGCGGCAGACATCCACTATGATTTTGTCGATGTGGCCGGTCAGCTTCGCGTCAATACCCAGATCCTTGACGCGCAGGGCGGTCATACCGAGGTAAACGAGCCGGGCAGCAAGCTGGACGACGCAGATTTCCTGCGTCTGATCGACCGCATGGAGAATTACCTCGACGAGGGCAATATTTTCGTTCTGGCAGGCTCGACGCCGCCGGACTTTCCGCTCAAGAACTACCGCAAGCTGTGCAAAACCATCAAGCGCCACGGCTGCAAGCTGATCATCGATGCGCAGGGTGACCTGCTGCTCGAGGCGCTCCAGTGCGAGCCGGATTTCGTCAAGCCGAACATTTTCGAGCTGGCCGAGGCGGTAGGCGACAAGCCGTCCGCAGATCCGGAGGTCGTGGTACATTCGGCGCGCAAGATGCTCGACATGGGCGCGCGCGCGGTCTGCGTTTCCATGAGCCAGGAGGGCGCGGTCCTCGTCTCCAAGGACGAGTCCGAGGCGCTTTATGTCAACACCAACCCGAAGGTCTATGATGAAGGCGCGGTAGGCACCGGCGACGCAATGGTCGGCGCGATCGCGAATTCCATGCAGTCGGGTCTGAAGTTTGACGAGATGGCGCGGTATGCGGTTGCGACCGCACGCGCATGCGCACGCCTTGCGGGCACCGAGATGGCATCGCTCAAGAAGGTTTACGAGGTCTACGAGACGACGCAGGTTTACGTTCTTTAAGAAAGAACGTTAGAAGAAAATTTTACCGTCTGCTGACGGCAGACCTTCCGCCGATACAGCGGTGCGCCGCTGGAGGCGACAGAGGCCGTATCCCACGGCCGAGGGGGTGCCGGTGTTCACCGGCGGGGAAATGCCGCCGTCTGGCGGCGGAGACAAAAGGGGGCAAGGGCACCGTATGGTTCCCTTGCCCCCTCTTGACTCCCCCAAACCCTCCTTAGGACGCGACGCCCTTCGGTTGCGCGTCTAAAAGCGAGGGGCCCACAGATGTATTTGGTGCTCCACAGGCATCACCCTTGATCGAAGCAGAGCTTTTCGCAGCGACGGAGTTCGCGCCCTGCACCAGATGGCCGCGCACTGTTATGCGCGGCGAGCTACGCAAAGCAAATTCAGGGCATTACAGCCGCACATGAGCGAAACGACGCCCGGAATCGAGCCCCGTATCCTCGTTTCGCTGCACATCTCCGATGTGTCAGCGCGAAGGAAGGTAAGGGGAGTCAAGAGGGGACTAGTACTCATTTAATCCGCGCACGGCGCGGAAAAGAGGATAGTGGGCTACGGCCGAAACCATGCTTGGTGTCCTGTCCCCTTTTGCCCCAGCCGGTGGGCACCGGCCTTTCCGCCGCCGAACGGCGGCAATCTCCCCGAGCCTTGAAAAGGCTCAAGAGCTTATCCTCTGCGTTTTTTGTCGAGATACCCCTGAAGGATCAGCGTCGCGGCCACCGCGTCCACATTCTCCCGGTGCTTTTTCTCCTTTTTCCCCGCGCGATGCAGGATCTCATGCGCCGCGACCGTCGTGCGGCGCTCGTCCCAGAGATGCACCGTCAGCCCCGTGCGCTCCTCGAGTGCCTTCGCGAGCGCCTGACACTTTTCCGCCCGCGGGCCGACCGTGCCGTCCATGTTCAGCGGATGACCGAGAACGATCTCGCCGATCTTATTCTGCTCGATAAAAGCCACGAGCTTTTCCACGAGCTTATCATAATTCCATTCATGAATGACGCTCGGCGAGCCGGCCAGAAATTCCGACGGATCGGAAATCGAAAGCCCTGTGCGCGCGTCTCCGTAATCAATGCCCAAAATACGCATATCCCTGCTCCTGTTTCTTGGGCAGCTTTGCGCTGCCTGTGATGATATAAAAGATTATATCATGGAAAAATAAAAAAATCAGCACTTTTTACGAAAAAAAACTTGACCGCACGAGGTGTCCATGCTATACTAAATACACCTATGCAGGTTCTTTTTTTGCGCTCATTTTTCATGTGTCTGAAAAAGAGCTGAGAATGCTGTCAGAGGGAGGCAATGTGTCCCTCGCCTGTGCCAAAGGGGTGCAGGATGGGACGAAATATTAAAGGAGGTGCCGTTATCAATGCGCGTTAAGATCACGCTGGCCTGCACCGAGTGCAAGCAGAGAAACTATGACACAATGAAGAACAAGAAGAACGATCCGGACCGTCTGGAAATGAAGAAGTACTGCCGTTTCTGCCGTAAGCACACGCTGCACCGCGAGACGAAGTAAGAGAAAGGAAGTAGCTGCATGGCTGAAGAAACCAAGGCGAAAAAACCCGGTCTCTTTGCACGCATCGGCAAGTGGTTCCGCGAGCTGAAAAGCGAATGCCGCAAGATCGTTTGGCCCACTCGTGAGCAGACGATCAATAACACGCTCGTCGTTCTGGCAAGCGTTGTCATCATCGGCATTTTCATCTGGGTACTTGATATCGTATTCGGTCTTGGCATCCAGACGCTGCTTACGCATACCACTGCCGCCTAAATAAGGAGGCAATATGGCAGACGCTGCAAAATGGTATGTAGTACACACATACTCCGGCTACGAAAACAAGGTAGCCTCTTCGATTGAAAAGGCGGTCGAAAACCGCCGTCTGCACGATCTCATCACCGCCGTCAACATCCCGACCGAGAAGGTCGTCGAGGTAAAGGACGGCAAGAGCCGCGAGGTTGAGCGCAAGCTCTACCCGGGCTACGTTCTCGTCAAGATGGTCATGACCGACGAGACCTGGTATCTGGTGCGCAACACGCGCGGCTGTACCGGTTTTCTGGGTCAGGACAAGTCGGGCGGCTCCAAGCCAATCCCGCTGACCGAGGAAGAGATCATCGCGATGGGCGTTGAGAAGCGCGAGATCGAAGTAAATTATGCCGCCGGCGACAGTGTTCGCGTTATCGACGGCCCCCTGGCAGGCTTTATCGGCGTAGTATCGTCGGTCGAGCCGGATAAGAACAAGGTCGACGTTACCGTCTCCATGTTCGGCCGCGAGACCCCGGTCGAGCTCGAGCTCGATCAGGTCGAAACACTCGACGAGTGATTACTGGCTGCCCCGCGCAGCCTGAAACAGCACCGCGCAAGGTGCTTTACGCAGAGAGAAAGACTCTCTGCCAGAGTGGGAGAGTGTAAACGCACACTCGCCAGCCACCACATTTTTTGAAGGAGGAACCTTTCAACATGGCACAGAAAGTAGTAGGTTATATCAAGCTCCAGATTCCCGCAGGCAAGGCAACCCCGGCTCCCCCGGTAGGTCCGGCTCTCGGCCAGCACGG
>ENA-UOJJ01001696-UOJJ01001696.1-human-gut-metagenome-genome-assembly--contig:-CS66-NODE-1696-length-31319-cov-5.800249_pt1 | contig 31319 bp, 28 predicted proteins | sample MGYA00242343_ERZ723890 | MGnify/ENA metagenome assembly ERZ723890
GGGAAAGCACAGACGGACGCCCTCGAAAGCGCTGCCTGGCAGGAAGCTTTACACTGTTACATATCCAAAAGAAAAGGAAGGATTTACTTATGAAATTCAGATACCTGCTCACCGGCACACTTTTATCCGGTGCGATACTTCTCTCTGGCATTTCGACATATGCTGCCACTGTAGAGACAGCAGGAGTTGCCGCCGAAGGAATCACGATTGAGAGCACAGAGGCATCCTCTGACCAGGCTCCGGCTGCCGCAGAGAACAACACCCATATCGAAGTAGATGAGAACGCAAAGATTCCGGACGGCGTCTACGCCGGAAGCATCTCGCTCGGAGGACTCACTGTCGCTCAGGCGAGAGAAGCGATCAATGATTATTACAAGAACATCAGCAGCTCCACCTTCACGGTGGACGCGAACGGCAAGAAGATCCTCACCACTCTGGACGAGCTTGGCTTCACATACGACGCCGGAACCATCGTGGAGGAAGCCTGCACGATCGGTCAGTGCGGCGGACTTATCAGCCGCTACAAGACGCTAATGGATCTTCGCTACGACAAAGTCGTTGTGCCGGTCACTCACTCCGTTGATACCGCACTGGTCACAGAGTTTGTAAAGGATAAGGTTGCGGTTGCAGACACACCCGCTGTCGATGCCACCATCAAGCGGGATGATAACGGCGATTTCGTCGTCACTCCCCACACCACCGGCCTTGCCACGAATCAGGAAGCCACCGTGCAGACGATTCTGGACGCGGTAAATAACCAGCTGACCGCCAACATGGAGGTAAAGGCCACTGTAGAAGTCACAGAACCCACCTGCACGACAGAGATGCTGGAGGCCATTGATACCCGCCTCGGCACCTACTCCACCAGCTACAGCAGCAGTGCGTCCGGCCGCAAGACTAACATCGCCGTAGCTGCCGGCTACCTGGACGGCACGGTTCTCCTGCCTGGTCAGAGCCTCTCCGTCAGCGAGACCATCAAGCCCCGCGAGCCGGAATACGGCTACGCCATCGGCGGCGAGTACCTGAACGGTGAAACCATCGAATCCTATGGCGGCGGCGTCTGCCAGGTCAGCACTACGCTGTACAATGCTCTGCTGCAGGCTGAGCTTGAGATCGATACCCGTTACCCGCACTCCATGCTGGTCTCCTACGTAGAGCCGTCCTTCGACGCTGCAATCGCAACCGGCTCCAAGGATCTCGTATTCACAAATAATACCGGCAATCCGGTCTACATCGCCTCCTCGGCGGACGGCGCGACCCTGACCTTCAGTATCTATGGCAAAGAATACCGCCCGTCCAACCGGACGATCGAGTATGAATCCGTCGTTGTCAGCCGCACCACCTCCACGCCCAAGGAAGTGGAAGACCCCACACAGCCGACCGGCTACCGGGACGTCAAGGGCAGCAACCATGACGCCTGCACCTCCTACCTGCAGAAGAACATCTATATCGACGGCAAGCTCTCCGAGACGGTCCGCTTCGATACGGATTACTACCAGGCATCGCAGCAGACCATCACGATCGGTACCGGCGCCGCCACAACCACCGCAGCCGCTGCGGATACCACGGCAGCCGCTTCCAGCACGGAATCTACGACCGCTCCGACCGAGGCGCCCACAGAAGCGCCCACTACGGCAGCTCCGGAAGAGACACTCCCCGAAGGCGTAGATCCGCCGGAGGATGACGAGTAAACTATTGTAACTGAAGACTAAGAAGGATGCTGTATCCGCAATTCCCGCAGACAGCATCCTTCTTTTTTATTCCTTTACCGGCTTTTCACAACGGCATTTTTTCCACGAAATGCAATCCCAATTCTCACAACATCCTTAATTCCGGCATCCAGAAATTCCATATCGTACTTCTTCTCTTCTATCTGCTGCAGCGCCTGCTCTGCCAAACCTTCCAGGCTGACATTCGATTCTTTCGCAAATTTGAATTCAAAAATGAATCCTGGCAGCGATTTTTCTCTGGGAAACAGCATAATATCAAATCGTCCCAAACCAGACTCCCGATTGGAGCGAACCTGATACCGGTAACTAAGCACTGCACACAATCCCAGCATCATGCCATGATAGAAGCCTTCATTTGCTCCGTCAAAGGACGAAATCGACTGCAGCATAAACTCCTCCAGCAACGCCTGAAGTTTTTCGGCATCCCCGGAGAAAATTGCCTGCTGAATGGAAACCGCCGTTCCGTCCTGCTGTGTTTTATTCAGGACTTCCTTTTCATATACGATAAAAATTTCTTTATTTGGGATCGCCACATCGCACATGAAATTGCCGTCATTTTGCGGATATACCGCAGACACGCGTAGATATCCTGCCACCAGCAAAAAGCTGTAGATACTGTAGGGATGATTCTGCACTTCTGGATAAATCACGCTGGTATCAATATAAGTCGTAATGCTCTGACCGCTCATAAGGAGTTGGAGACTCTCCGTAATCTCCGGCGTCGCCGCAGCAATGATTTCCCCGACGATTTCATTGCTGCCCGTTGACTGCCAGAAGGCTTTCGGGAAACAGTGGTCAGAAATATAATTCGTCACCGACCAGGGATTAAATATCTCCGTGCTGCCGAAAAGATAGCCGTCATACCACTGGCATACCTCATCGAACTTATCCTCCGCTCCGTAATACGCAAGCATCTCACGAACTTCCTCTTCTGTGAATCCAAAGTATTCGCTGTATGTCGAATCCAGGATTGAATAGATCTTCAGATTATTTAGACCGCTGAAAATACTCTCCCTGGCAACACGGAGAATTCCCGTCAAAAAGCCATAAGCCAGATGCGGATTATCCTTCAGGCCTCCAGAGAAGAAATTCCTCATAAAGCCAACGACTTCCGGATAAAAACCGCAGACATGCCCCTGCTGAATCGGCGTATCATACTCATCAATGATAATGATCGTCTCTTTCTTATAGTGTTTATGCAGCATCAGCGAAAGAAGCTGCAGAGACATCTCATAAGAAATTCCATCCGCTTTTCCCTTGGTCAGGAGGGCATACTGCTCCTTCTCATAACTGTTGAGTCTCGGACTGTCCTGCAGTTCAATATGGCGCTGGCATTCCAGAGAAATCAGCCTTGCGATCTTTCCCCTAGTTTCTTCCCATGACGCGCACTTGATATCCTTAAAGCTCAGAAAGATCACCGGATACTGCCCCTGATAGGCCATATACCGACTCCCGCATTGCCATATTTTTCTGTCACGGAAATATACCGATGTGTCCTCATCGGTCTTTTCAAAGAAAACACGCAACATATCCATGTTCAGAGTCTTGCCGAAACGGCGGGGGCGGGTGAACAGTGAAACCATCGGCCTGCTGTCTATAAAATCCCGGATCAGAAGCGTCTTGTCCACGTAATAATAATTTGTAGCAGCCAGACGAAAATTGGAGATACCTACCGGAAGAAGTTTCCGTTCAGGTTCTAATCCTTTAGCTCCCGCGGCCAATACCGTATCCGCAGGAATCCGCCAGGAATGTCCCTGCTTCTGCGCTCCGGGTATCTCCCCGCTCCTGCACATCTGTTGAATTCTACGCACACTGAGACCGCTCTTCTCCGCAAATTCTGAACAGGTTGTGTATTCCATCCTGCACCTCCTAAATCTCTGTTTCCTCAGACATTTTTCTTCACACAGGCAAATATGTCTTCTCTTTTATGATACCCCGCAATGCGAAATCCGGCAACCAAAAAGTTTCGTTTTATCAATACTTTTTTCGTTTTCCAGATACTTGTTTCGCTTCATATATACTTTTTTCACTTTTGAATACTTCCGCATAAAAGCGCCGCATGGTAAGCTTTTCCATGCGGCGCTCTTTTGATTGGTTTCTGTTAATTGCTTCAGATTATTTTCCAAGTCCGGCTGCTTCCCAGCTCGCCACCAGGTCTTCCAGCTTCTTCAGCTCTTCTGCCGGAAGCTGCTCCTCCTGCGCAAAGCCAAGGATCGCCTGATTATATGATCCGGCGAACAGACGGCGAGAGAAATGATCCAGCTCCAGGCGCTTGTAATCCTCCCGGTTCACCAGCGGATAGAAGTAAGTCACCTTGCCATGCGCAACCGAGCTCACGAAACCGGCATTCTTCAGTCGGGTCATCCAGGTAGCAATCGTCGTGCGGCCGTAGACTCTCGACTTTCTCCGCTCCAGCTCCTCCTTGATCTCCGGCTGATTCATCTCCGGGCCAAGATCCCAGAGGATCTGCATAACATCGAGTTCACAATCTGATAATTTCTGTTTATACATAAGAGTACACTCTCCTTAATATGATCTTCTTCAATATAGTCCTTCAGCAACTATGTAATCCCCATTCTTCCGCTTAGAATATCACAAAAGCAAACTTTGTGCAATACAAAACTTGATACAAGTTGTATCCAACGTCTGCGCCCATATTTCACTTGAAGAAGCAACCTTTTTATTTCAGTTGCGATAAAAACCAACAAATCTCACATGGTTGTCTGTGTCATTTCTTATATATACACGGTACGTTCCGCTCGTTTTTACTGAGAAGGAATGCTCAATATTTCCCGTGTTGGATACGCCTCTCCATGTTCCATCCGGCTCTATGATTCCGGCACTAATCTCTGCATCCTCCGGAGACGATGATACTGCAACGAAAATGCTTCCGCCTTCATCCGCATGGAAAGAACTGCTTTTATAAACTGCCTTCTTTCCCAGCCAGCGGTCAAATGTGCCGGAAGCGCACATGGCAATTCCCGTATCCTCCGCTGATTCTATCGTATAGCCTGCCTGAATCAGATCCTCTTCCCGAAATTCTTCTTCCTCCAGATAATTCTCCCAGGGTGTATACTCCTCCTGCTCATACTTAACCGTATCCCAGAAAACAGCTTCCTGCACTGCGGCAATTCCATTCGTTGCCGCGAATACACTGGTCGATCCCACCAGCAGCACGCCAGCCAGTACCGCTGCGATCGCACTCTTCTTCATCTTCGATTCTTTCTTATAACGCTGCATACGTTCTATCCTTTCCATCGTCAGATTTTTTGTATCATGGAACATTTGCGCCGGGTTCACCAGAAGATCTGCGTACTTATTCTGCCTGATCTGTATTTTCGCAAGAGTGAGGCAGTAGAAGTCTTCCTGTCCCAGCATCTTTACACATTCGCTGTCGCAGTGTGCCTCCTGCCATTCCTGATCGCCCTTCGTCAGGCGCCAGATCAAAGGATTTACCCAGTGAATCTGGCGAACCAGATTTCCGATATGGCCCCACAACGAATCCCAGTGGCGGATATGCGTCAGCTCATGGAGAAGCATGATTTCATAGGCCGCCGAAGGAATCCGGTTTTCTTCCGGGAAGTTCTGATCATCCGGAAGCACAATATACGGATGAATCACACCGCAGGTAAACGCACTCCCCACCCAGCAATTCTGATAAAGCCGCACGCTTCGCTTCAGCCCAACCTGCTTTCTGCACTTCTCCATCAGAGCCTGAAATTCTTCCGATGCCGGATGGCTTTCCTTTCGGATGCGTTTCAGCCGATTCCGCACCATAATCGATCGCACCGTCAGATCAAGAAAACCAACCAGCCACACCAGAAAGAAGACAGCCGCCACGATTCTCATTTTCTTTGTAGAGAGATCAAACACACCTTCCGTCATGCCATCCGTCGGCCTTGTCTGCACTAGCCACACGATACTATAAATAACCGGCAGTAAAAACAACAGAAGAATCAGGCGCTGAACATGATAGATCACGCCAAGTCCTCCCTGATGATCCAGCTTTCGAAAAAAGAAGCGCCATGCCAGCAGCATAAGTATTCCGCTCACTGTTGTAATGAGATATACAATCCCGGCATACGCAATAGTTCCATAAAAATTGTCCATAGTTTCCTTTGTAACTTTCAGGAACCACAGTTCCTGTTTATCCTTTGTTTTCGTGTGTCCTCTGATACTACGTATATTACGTAACAATCCGATATTCCATAACTATTCCGGTTCTTTCGCTTCTCCAGGAATCAGATGATCGGTAATTCTTCCGCTCTGAATCACGTAGATTTCATCCGAAAAGCTCTCCAGCAGCTGTCTCTCATGACAGGAAAGCACGATCAGCGCGCCGCGCTCCCGTTCTTCCCGCAGGATATTCTTCACCAGTTCGATGCCGTCCACATCCAGCGCGTTGAACGGCTCATCGATCAGAAGGATCTCATTCTTCTCCATGATCGCCGCCGCGATTCCCAGCCGCTGCTTCATTCCCAGCGAATACTTCCGAAACTTTCGCTTATCGTCCGGATCAAGACCAACCCGCGTCAGAGTCTGCCGTACTTCTTCCCGACCCACCCGCTTCTGAATATCCGCCAGATACATCAGGTTCTGCAGTCCGGTATATCCGTTCAGGAATGCCGGAGACTCGATCAGGATACCGGTATTCTCCAGGAAAGCCATATCCTTCCCCAGAACCTTCCCCGAGACGGATACGCTTCCGCTGTCCAGACGGATCAGTCCGCAGATGGCACGCATCAGCATCGTCTTTCCGGAGCCGTTGCTGCCCTGCAGGCCGCAGATCTTCCCGGAGTGCATCGTCAGCGATACGTCCTCCAGGATTACATTACCGCGAATCTTCTTGTTCGCCCCTGTTACTCTTAACTCAATTTCTCTCATTCGGCGCTCATCACTCCTTCTTCAGAATGTCTCTCCGATGGAAGACTATACCCCCAACTACGATCACACAGAGGCTTCCCCCGATCAGAAGAGCGACTCCGTTCCCCATGACCATGCCCCGATCGATCAGCACCCAGATACTCCGGCGGAACATGGCGTAATTTCCCGGCAGAAACGACTTCATCCAGTAAGCCGAGAGCAGAAGCAGCGCTCCGTTCACGGCAAATCCCCAGATCGGCCCGAATACAAGCCCGACCAGAAGCTGCAGCAGATTCAGGAAGATCAGGAGCAGCAGCGGAATCACCAGCAGCCACAGCCATACCTCCGCCTGCGGCAGCGACCGATCCAGCCCCCAGCCGATCATCACCTCCACCAGCCGCTGACTGATCTCTGCCTTTATCGGAATCCGAAACACCAGGCAGTAGCTCAGCACGCCCAGCGCCAGCATCAGCAGGTACCCGAAGGAGCTTACAATCTCCCATCCGCACTTGGCCAGCCACCAGTATTCTCTCCGTCCGGAGCGAACCAGAATCTGCTGTCCGATGCCTTCCAGATCCCGGAGCGGATACGTCAGCGTAAGCAGATTCCCGCACAGGAACACCAGCAGCCACATCGAAGGAAAATCAAACGGCTCATCCGGCGATGGGATGTACTCGTCGATCCCCTGAAAGAGATACAGCAGATGATTCCCGAAGGTCTCCGTCAGCTCGCCCACATCCGGGATCGATGACATGGCCGCCGCCCAGGAAGAAAAGCCCCGGCAGAACAGGAACGCCTGACCAAAACCCAGAAGTACATAGAAGATCATCTTCCGGAGCAGACCGTAATCCAAGTCATGCTTCCATAATTTAAAAAACATCATACGGCCTTCTCCCCTACTTCAGTAAAAGCATCTTCTTCGTGGGATACCATGTCACCGTCAGCCACATCTCGTAATCTTCCAGGTTCTCCCACTCCGACGGATAGAAGAAATCCTCCCGCAGGTTGTAGGGAAGAAGGAACTCCTTCTCTGAATTCTCACGGAGAGAAACAGCATAAAAGTCTATTTGATTGATTTCATAGTATAAATCCAGATTTAAATCTTCATGTAGCGCATTACTCTGAATATACCAATCCCGAAAGTTGACTCCTGTTTCCGTATTATTCGTGTTACGAAGACGTACTTTTAACAAATAGATTCGCTCCGGCGGATAACTTTCCATAAAATCGTTCAGGCCATACTCCGCAAGGAAGTCCGCATACTCATAAATCTGTGAGGATTCTACTGTTACAAAATATCCGTCCATCTCATCATAGTCGATGATGTCTTTCCCAAGCTCCGCTTCTTCCTGCAGTGCATATGTCTTCCGTTCCACATCCGGATATTCCCGGTTGAACCGGTATGCCTGTGCGCCCCAGGCAGCCGCAATCAGCAGGAACACCGCCAGGAGCACGATTTTTTTCTTTTTCTTCATTTGCTTCTTGCCTCCCTTCCGATTGCTATAATCTACAAAACATCGCGCTTTCCGGCCCTATCTGCTGTAATTAATGTGGTAATCACAAGGATACCGACAATCACCAGCAAGAATACCCTTCCCGGATTATAGTAACCAATCGGTCCCGGATGCGCCATACGCAGAACCGAAGCCGTATAGATCGTATCCTCCTGAACCAAATAAGTCTTACTAATATGATCCCAAACCATAAGAAGCAGAAAAGGAATCGGCAGTGCCAACACCCGCCCCTTAATGAAGTAAGAAAACGTCATACACAGGCAGGCCAGCGCTCCTCCGAAAGCAAAATCCGTCAGCATATACAGGAAGCAGAACCACAGCGGATGTGTAAAAAACATCGGTCCCAGAAAGTTCCGGTTTCCCATATTAAAATAAGTATACACCGGGTCAGGAAGAGCCAGATTCGTATAAGTCATCCTCAATAACAAATTCAACAGCAACGGAAGTGTCAGAATTATCCCACCGCTCAGGAACGTAGACACATACTTTGAGGCAAAGTACCGCTTCTTACCCACCCGGCTGACAATCTGATTGATATAACCGTTATCCATTTCCTGGCGAAAAGACCAGCCATATCCGATACACACCAGCAGCGGAAACGCAAAAAAGAACAGAGAATACCCAGAGGTATATGTCTCTATTCCAATCCAACCGGCGAATGTACTAAGTCCAAGATTTTCCACCTGTCCGGAAGGTCCCATCTTCCTCCATTCCAGATCATTCTGTATATTTTTCCAAGAATCATATGAATTTAAGAATGGGATCAACAAGGATACAATAAGAACCGCCCGAAACATCCAGCTGGAGAGCAGGCGTTTTATCTCCTGTCTGATCATCCGCGTCACCTCCTACTTTCCATCCTCCCGCAGAGAGAAGAAACCTCCATCGAACTGACCGTCACTCGCTGCCACTCCGATATATTCACTGTAATCCTCCGGAACAAAGAAATACGCATGAATCCTCATGGATTCTCCGGCAGCAAGGCTTACCTTCAGCGAATCCTTTTCCTGATTCATTGCCTCCTTCAGATAAACAATTCTGGAGCTCAAGTACGACATCTGATAAAGATATCCTTCCAACATCGGGTCTTCGTAAAGAAGCAGATCATTCCGGTCAACCAGAGACATGGTGACATAGATATCCTTACTATTCTCGTCCTTCTTTTTATTTGCAATATCCGCCTCTACCATCAGCAGAACGTAGCCTTTTCGAATACTTCCATCTGCTTCCAGAATCCGATCTCCGAATACCATACCAAACCATTCTTTCCCATCCGGAACTTCTTTCGATAATATAGCCGCATCCTCATCTGTTGCTTTTACCGGAGCATCAATCAAATCCAGGTCATCAGCCGAAATTCCTGCTTCTTCCAGGCTGGTATAACTGACAACATTGCGGATCGTCAGAATCTCTCCTCCAAATTCGGAAAAGTGATTTTTGTTATATACTTCTTCTCCCCAGGATGCGATCGGAAGTTCTGCGACTTTTTCCGGCTCCAGTACATGCTGCGTTTCGGTCTCTTCTTCAACCATATTCGCATTTTGCCTAATGTTACTGCTAATCCCAGCGCTATAATCGTTGTTCTTCGGAAGGCACGCACTAAGACTCATACTTATCGCTAAAAGAAAAATAAAACTTTTTTTGTAACTCAATCATTCCTCCTATTTATATTAATAGCAACATCTTTTTCGTGGGATACCACGTCACTGTCAGCCACATCTCGTAGTCCTCCAGGTTCTCCCACTCCGAAGGATAGAAGAAATCCTTCCGCAGGTTGTAGGGGAGAAGGAACTCCTTCTCTGAATCCTCGCGGAGGGCAACAGAGTAAGTATCCAGCTGATTGAGTTCATAATATAATTCGAAATCAAGAGACTGACTTACTGAATTACTTTGTATCTTCCACGAAAGTAAATCAATTCCCGTCTCCGTATTATTCGTGTTTCGAAGACGCACTTTCAGTAAATAGATTCGCTCCGGCGCATCCCGTTCCGTAAAATCTTCCAAATCATATTGCGATAAAAGATCCTCATACTCATAGATATCAGCAGATTCTATCGTCACAAAATAGCCTTCCATGGTATCATAGTCGATGATATCTTTCCCCAGTTCCACCTCCTCCTGCAGGTCATATGTCTTTCGTTCTACATCCGGATATTTCTGATTAAGCCAGTATACCCGCATCCCCCAGGTAGCCGCAATCAACAGAAATACCGCCAGAAGGATAATTCGTTTCTTCTGTTTCTTCCTTTTCATTCAGTTCTTGCCTCCCTTCTGATTCCGTGCTACAGAACATCACGTTTTCCGGCCTTATTCGCCGTAATCAATGCAGTAATCACAAGAATAGCGGCAATTACTGACAAAAAGATTACACCTGAATTGTAATAGCCGATCGGTCCCGGATGCGCCATACGAAGAATCGACGCGGTATAAACAGTATCCTTTTGAATCAGATAACTGCTGCTGATATGATCCCAGACCAGAAGAAGCAGGAAAGGGATCGGCAGTGCCAGCACACGCCCCTTAATGAAGTAAGAAAACGTCATGCACAGGCAGGCCAGCGCTCCTCCGAAAGCAAAATCCGTCAGCGTATACAGGAAGCAGCACCAAAGCGGATGTGTAAAAAACAACGGCCCTAGAAAGTTCCGGTTTCCCATGTTAAAATACACACTTGTCTCATCCGGAAGCGCCAGGTTACAGAAAGTCATCCCAACAATTAAATTCAGCAACAAGGGAAGTGCCAGAATCATTCCTCCGCTCAGGAAGGTGGTCATGTACTTTGACGCAAAATATCGCTTCTTACCTACCCGGCTGACGATCTGATTGATATAACCGTTATCAATTTCCTGCCGAAAAGACCAGCCATATCCGATACACACCAGCAGCGGAAACGCAAAAAAGAACAGAGAATACCCAGAGGTATATGTCTCTATTCCAATCCACTTGGCAAATACACTCAAAAAAACCCATTCTGTCTGTTCAGCAGCAATCTGATTTGTCATTTCCAGATCATTCATTGCTACCTGCCAGGTCTCGTAAGTGTTTAAAAAAGGAATCAACAGAGAAACGATTAAAACCGCCCGAAACATCCAGCTGGAAAACAGGCGTTTCATCTCCTGTCGGATCATTCGCACCACCTCCTACTGTCCATCCTCCCGCAGAGAGAAGAATCCGCCACTGAAATTGCCACTGCTAATAGGAATGCCCACATACTCGCTATAATCTTCCGGAACAAAGAAGTAAGCATGAATCTGCATAGACTCCCCCTGCGCCAGTTCCACCTTGAAAGCATCTTTTTCCTGATTCACCGCTTCTTTCAGATAAACCAAATTTGACGCTCCGGCATATGGAGTTTGATAAAGAAGCTCTTTCAGCATAGGATCATCATCCACCCAGATATCATTTCGATCAATCAGTGCGATTCCGATTGGAAGCTTTTTATCTGTATTTTCCTTCCATGCATTCGTAACTTCCGCTTCCAACACTAGCAACAGATATCCTTCCCGAATATTTCCTTCTGCATCTAACAACTGTTCTTTTTCTACCATTCCAGACCATTCATCTTCCGGGATTTTCTTTGACAATATGGCTGCATCCTCTTCTGTTGCCTTTACAAGACCAGATGCAAAATGAAGATCGTCCAAAGTAATATCTGCTTCGCTTAGCGTCCGATATGTAGTCACGTTACGAATAACAAAAATCGGTCCACCACTTTGATCAAAGCTCATCGGATTGTATACGTCTTCCCCCCAGGAAGCAATCGGAAGTTCCTCTACATTTTCCTCCTCCAATACATGATGAGGATAGGTTTCTTCCTCCTCTTCAACAGCATCATTTTGCCTACTTATAGGGTTGGATATACTTCCTCCCGAAGTACTCTTCGGCAGACACGCGCTACAAGATAAACATACTGTAACAAGTAAAACTAAAATTTTTTTCAAATTCAAAACATTCTCCTAATGCCCCCGCCAAAAGGCGGGGGCATATTTACTCAATTAGCGATATAACAATACCATCTAATTTACGACGTGATAGTTCCGGCTGCTGTCCGGGCTCCAAACACCACGAGCAGTATATCCCATACCATCCTCGTCTGCAGAATTTACCCGCAGATAAGCATAGCTAAATCCATCTTCTTTAATATAGTTCGTAATCGAAGAAGGATCATCTTTCTCGATATATACCGTTCCACCCTTAGTCTTGTTAGTACCTGCTCCGTTTTCGCTGGTTGCTCCATACGTCTGAAACGCCAAATGCCAGGGACCATCATAATAGTACGTATACACTTTCGTAGTATTCGTCTTCTCACGTCCCGGCGTTCTCTTATAGGTCGCCGTAATGTAGAACTCATACTCCGTATCCGACGTATTTGCCGCATACGCCGGAGCCGCTGCTCCTAACGCCATCATCGCAGCCATACACATTGCTACAAGCTTTTTTCTCATTTGCGTCGTTCTCCTTTCAGAATTTCTGCAGAAAGCATTGATCGGATGCCTTCTAAATGATTGTACCAACGCCTGCATATTCATTCATTGCAGTTATTGATAGGCTGTTTTATGGTAATGCCTTCCGACCGGATCATCCCCTGCTGCGTGCACCAGCAGTCAGCCCAAAAAGCATATCCATCATTGAGTTCGTCCATCTACAGAAGCGGACACTGTGGGTAAAAGAGATGGGGCTTTCGCCCCTTTGAGTTATTACATCCAGTAGTTTTTGTTGTGTTATTTAATTTAATCCTACTGTAACATATGCCGTTACTGTTGTCAACATCAAATCCAAAATTCTTTTCAAAAGTAGTCTTTAGTAAAAAGAGGACGGTTTCCCGTCCTCATATTCTTCCGCGTATCCAATCCGCTCCTGCTTTTATGCTTACTGCTGCTCCTTCGCCTGTTCCTGCTCCCGCTTCGCCTGCAGTGCCATCATCTTCTCAGCGTGCTCCTTCAGCTTACTGAAGGTCTCCTGGCTGATGACATGTTCGATGCGGCAGGCGTCCTCTGCGGCGGTATGCTCACTGACGCCAAGAGCGACAAAGTAGCGGGTCAGCAGCTCGTGGCGCTCGTAAGTGCGCTCGGCAATGGCTCTTCCGGCATCGGTCAGGTGCAGGTAGCTGTTGTCATCCATGATGACAAGGCCGTTCTCACGGAACTGCTTCATGGCGTAGCTGACGCTCGGCTTGGAGAAGCCCAGCTCGTTGGCGACGTCGATCGAGCGAACGTTGCCCTGGCGCTCTCCCAGTACTAAAATGGCTTCCAGATAGTTCTCTGCTGATTCCTGAATCTTCAAAACAACTCACTCCTTCTTGACAATACGTATCCGCAATCGAAAGACATTCAGAATCTGCAGAGTTTCTGAATTACTTCCCATTTCTGTTCCCATAGCTCTCGTAGTTTTACTGTTTATTATAGTGTATCCATGCCACGATTTCAAGCGGAATTGAACGGTCGTCCAAAATCATCTCATGCGAATCCGGACACCGTTTCTTATGAAGATACGATATCAACAGAACCTTCCGGCATTAATCGAGTTCGATTTCTCCGAGTTCCTTCGGCGGAATTTTCTTCGAGGAATCCTTTACGGATTTCTTCACGGCGAGCGTTGCCTTCGGAATCGGGATGTTCGTTCCGGCTCCGGCTACGCAGCCGCCAGGACATCCCATGCCCTCGATCAGGCAGCCGTCCTTCTTGCCGGTCTTGGCCAGGAGCAGCATCTTCCGGCACTCGTCCAGACCTTCCGCATGCTCGATATAGACATCCACGTCCGGATAGTAGGCGTTGATGCACTTTTCGATGGCTTCCGCTACACCTCCGGCCACACCGTAGCCGCGGCCGGCGCCGGTTGCGTCGTGGATCTCCTCCTCATGTTCGAGCTTCTCCGGGTCGATGCCCTTTGCGTCGAACATAGCTGCCAGCTCCTCGAAAGTGATAACAAAGTCTACATCGCTGCGCACGGAGCGGCGGGATGCCTCCAGCTTCTTCGAAGCGCAAGGTCCCACGAATACCACTCTTGCGTTCGGATGTTTCTTCTTGATCGTGCGGGCCGTCGCCACCATGGGCGTCAGCGCGCTGGATACCTTGTCCGCCATATCCGGGAAGTAGAGCTTCGCCAGCATGGACCAGGAAGGGCAGCACGAAGTCAGCAGGAAAGGCAGGTCTCCATTCACAACTTCCTCAACATAGTGATGCGCTTCCGTTACGGCTCCCATATCTGCGCCGAGGGCTACCTCATAGACCTCAGAGAAGCCCAGCTCCATCAGCGCTGCCTTGACCTTCTTCGGTCCGGCGTTGCCAAACTGACCGATGTAGGCTGGAGCAATTTCCGCGATGATCTCGCCGCCTTCCTTGAGTGCGCGGATCAGCTGGAAGATCTGTGACTTGTCGGCGATTGCGCCGAAGGGGCAGTTTACCATACACATGCCGCAGGATACACACTTATCCGGATTGATTCTGGCTCTGCCGAGCTCATCGCTCTCGATCGCGTTGACTCCGCAGGCGTCCGCACAGGGACGCGTCTCATACGCGATCGCGGAGTAGGGACAGGCCGCCCGGCATTTTCCGCATTTGATACACTTATCCTGGTCGATCACCGAGCGTCCGTTCTGCAGGGAGATCGCCCCCTTCGGACAGACTTCCACACAGGGATGCGCCACACATCCCCGGCAGTTGTCCGTCACCTTGTAGCGCTTCACTGCGCACGCATCGCAGGCCGAAGGGATGACCTGCATCAGCGGCGGTTCATAATATTTCTCGGAGATATTGCTCTCCGTGATTCCGGCGGTAACATGCACCGGCTGAGCTTCCGGGCGCAGGCTCATGCCCATCGCCAGACGCACACGCTCTGCGCAGATTGCGCGTTCCCGCCAGATGCTCTCACGGTAAAGCGGCACGTCGCCGGGCGTAATCTTGTAGGGAATCGCTTCAATGTCCTCATTGATGTTGTCGGACTCCCAGGCCACGCGGGCCACTTCCGTGAACACCTGTTTTCTCAGCCTCTTTACTGAGGTGTCAAGTCCTCTTATCATAAGCTCTCTGCTCCTTATTCTTTATATTCTCCGGGCATATGCCAGGAGTTGTGATCCGTATGAAGAAGCTCATGCGCTTTCTCCGAGAGCGGCTCTCCCAGGTATTCCTTGTAGAGCTGCTGCACACAGGGATTTTCGTGCGAGAAGCGCAGCGGGTTCTTCTTGTCCAGGCGGTAGAGGGCTTCACCGCGCACACTCGCCAGTTCCTCGCCGTCATGGATGGGCTGACCGCCACCACCGACACAGCCGCCGGGACATGCCATCACTTCCACGAAGTCATAGTGTTTCTCGCCGCGCAGGATCTTCTCGATCAGCTTTCTTGTATTGCCAAGTCCGCTGACTGCTGCGACACGCACACGGGTACCGCCCATGTTCAGCTCACTCTCACGCCAGGGCTCCTGACCACGGATCTCGCGGAAGGAATCCGGCTCCGGATTCTTGCCGGTGATCAGATAGTAAGCCGAGCGAAGCGCCGCTTCCATCACGCCGCCGGTTACGCCGAAAATCTCTCCGGCGCCGGTGCCAAGGCCAAGGGGCTGATCGAAGGGCTCCTCCTGCAGCGCACCGACAACAATACGGTCTGCACGGATCATGCGCGCCAGTTCACGGGTTGTCAATACGCAATCCACATCCTTTCCCTTCTCTGCCGCGTTGATCGTAGGGATATCCGCCTCATGTTTTTTCGCCACACAGGGCATAATGGATACGCAGAACAGGCGGGACGGATCCACACCGAGTACCTTCGCGAAATATGTCTTGGATACTGCGCCGAACATCTGCTGGGGCGATTTTGCACTGGACAGATAAGGAACCAGCTGTGGGTACTGCGTCTTCACGAAGCGGATCCAGCCGGGACAGCAGGATGTGAACATCGGCATGCCGTCCTCCTTCAGAGAGTCAAAACGGGACAGAAATTCGCTGCCTTCCTCCATGATCGTAAGATCCGCGCTGAAAATGGTGTCGAATACATAATCAAAACCAAGACGGCGCAGCGCTGCCGCCATCCGTCCGGGCGTCGCCTCCTCACGGGAGAATCCGAGACTCTCTGCCCATGCCGTGCGCACCGCCGGAGCTACCTGTACCAGAGTAATGACATCCGGGTCCGCCATCTTGTCCAGGATGCCCTGCCAGTCCTCTCTGGCGTGCAGAGCCGCTACCGGGCAGTGGGTGATACACTGACCACACAATGTACAGTCGGAGTTCTCCAACTTTCTCTGTCCGGTTACGCCGATCGTCGTGCGGGAACCGGTATTCGCCACATCCCAGATGTTCATGCCCTGAATCTTATCACATACCTGTACGCAGCGCATGCAGCGGATACATTTCTGCGAAGTGCGCACCAGCGGATATTTGCGGGGCCATCCCTCGTCCACCCAGTCATCCGGGAAGGGATTATCCATCAGGCCCAGGTCGTTCGCAATGCTCTGCAGTGCGCAGTTGCCGCTTCGCAGACAGGTGGTGCAGCGGCTGTCATGCTGGGACAGGATCAGCTGCACATTCGTACGGCGGGCACTTCTTACCTTCGGGCTGTTCGTATAGATCTCCATGCCTTCCTGCACGACATTGTTGCAGGATGTGATCAGCTTGTCCTTACCCTTCAGCTCCACCAGGCAAATTCGACAGGCCGCAATTTCATTGATATTCTTCAGATAGCACAGGCTCGGAATCTTGATGCCGACCGAAGCAGCTGCTTCCATTACTGTCGTTCCCTCGGGAACGGAGACATCGATCTTGTCAATTTTCAGATTTACCATGATTCTCTTCCTCCCTTAAGAAGTCCCAGTCCAAAATGATCACAGCGCAGGCAGCGTCCGGCCTCCTGGCAGGCTTCTTCCTTCGTCATGCCGACCTCGATATGGCAGAAGTTGTCCTTCCGCTCGCTTCCGTTCAATTCCTTTAAGTTGATTCTGCCGTAAGGCTTCTTGTCCGCCAGATCCGCCGGAGGAATCTCCACATCACACTCCAGCTTATGATGGAATCCCAGGTATTCGTCGATATTCGCGGCTGCCACCTTACCGGCCGCAATCGCACGAATGACAGTCGCCGGGCCGGTCACACAATCGCCGCCCACGAAGACACCGGGGATCTCTCCCTCCAGACTGTCATCCATCGCCTGCAGTACGCCGCGCTTTACGCTGAGACCGAATTCCTCAAAATGGGAAGTCTCAATGCCCTGACCGATCGCTGTGATTACCACATTGCACGGAACACTGACCGGATCGACCGATGCGTTGCCGGGGCGGGGACGTCCCTGCGCATCGATTGCTCCAACGATCTGCGGCTGAACCAGGAGGGATACGACATTTCCATTGTGATCGGTCTCAATCTTCGCCGGAGCACCCAGAGTCAGCACTTCCGCGCCCTCTGCAATTGCTCCTTCTACTTCATCGGGAAGTGCCGTCATATCGCCACGGCGTCTGCGGTATACGACCGTAACCTTCTCCGCGCCCATGCGGATCGCGGTTCTGGTGCAGTCCATGGCTACGTTGCCGCCGCCGATGACAACCACCTTCTTATCCTTCAGATCCAGCTGATTCTCTGTGTCAACGTTCCGCAGCATCTCAACCGCAGATACGACGCAGCTGTCCTTCAGCTCACCGTCCGCCTTCAGACCGGATTCCTTGTTCGTCTGCGCACCGATCGCCACATAGACCGCATCGAAGCGCTCATGCAGCTCGCGAATTGTAACGTCCTTGCCGACATTTACATTCATGTGAACCGTAACGCCAGTGGACAGGATTGCGTCGATATCCTCCTGCAGACGTTCTCTGGGGAAGCGGTAAGCCGGGATACCGTAGCGCAGCATACCGCCCAGATGAGGCTTCTCCTCATAGACGTCAACCTTGTGTCCCATCAGCGCCAGGTAATACGCTGCGGAAAGTCCGCTGGGGCCGCCACCGACAATGGCAACCTTCTTGCCGGTATCCGGCTGATTGGCCGGAACCAGGACGGTATCCGCCGGCGCGTGATCCACCGCCATCCGCTTCAGACCACGGATATTGACTGCGCTGTCGATCATGTTTCTGCGGCAGCGCGCCTCGCAGGGGTGCTCACAGACCATGGCACAGGCCGTCGGGAAAGGGTTGTCCTTCCGGATCAGACGCACCGCGTCACCGTAGCGTTCCTCTGCCACCAGCGCGATATATCCCGGGATATCCACACCTGCCGGGCACATGGCCACACAGGGAACCGGCTGCGTGATTCCTGCCGTGCAGAGACCCTTGCGGATATGGGAAATATAATCCTTCCGACATCCTTTCAATCCATTCAATACCATACGTGCTGCATCATAACCGATCGCGCAGTCCGCCGATACCTCGATATTCCTTGCTGTCTCCTCGATCAGATCCAGTGTCTCCATCGTTGCCCGGTGTTCCAGAACATCTGTCATCAGGCGCACCAGCTGTCCCAGTCCGACGCGGCAGGGTACACATTTACCGCAGGACTGCGCGTGACAGAGACGCAGGAACGAAATCTGCATGTCCACAGGACAGAGACCCGGTGTGCTGGCCGCGATATGCCGTTCCAGATCCAGATAGAGATGTTCCATCGTGAGTTCCGCTTCATCCGGCGTATTGATTCTCAATCGACTCATTTGCTACATCCTCCCATTATCTCCTATTTTTTCTAACTTCACTGCCGAAGCAGGATTGTTCTTTTCTTTTTTCCAGGCACAGTGGTTCCTTATCACAACAGCTGCAAAGAGAGCGAAGGAAATGACGGATACTGCAACCCCTGCCCGAAGCCCCGGTGTATGATAGACAAAGGTAACTTCATGATCTCCTCCGGGAATCGCCAGCGCCATCATACCTCCGGAATTAATGATCTCTGCAGATTCTCCATCAATCGAAGCATGCCATCCCTCACTATACGGAACTGTAAAATATACCAAACGATTTTCCATCCAGTTGGTTCTGCAGGCGAACCCGGAAGAATCTCTCGAAAAATCGGAGACTGCATTCTCCGTAGTTCGCGGAATAAAAGCCTCCGGTCCGGAACTGAAATCCAGCGAATCCGGATTTAGTTTCGAGACTGCATCAGACGCTTTCTCCAAATCATTTTCTTCTATAACCGCAGCTGTCATTAAAGTCATCGCACGCTGCTCTGCCGGCAGCGCCATCAATTCCTCTGATGTCAGATAGAAATCTACAGAGAAGCCGATTGGACACGCATCTGACTCCGTAATATAATATTCTTTTCCTTCTGCACTCACCTGATCCACTACCATCGAATCCCCGGGCTCCTCCAGAATATTATATTTTCCTCCCAGAAGCTGCGCCAGCCCCGGAATATCGTCCTTCTTTATAGTCCGGTTTGTGGATTTATGTCCGAACAACAGGTCAAACTCCCGGGAGCTGTTCTCTATCGTAGTGCAGAACACCCCGATTCCACTGGCGTTTCCCGGAATCATAAATACATTCAACGTAGAATTATAACGATATTGATCGCTTATCGCCTGCATCTGAAGTCCAGCTGTATAGTCCTGACGATAACGCTCTACATTCGTTCCCTGACGATAAAAATACAGTGTTATGCTTGTCGTCAAAACACAGCTAACCATCGTCAATCCAAGCAGAGGCCGGTAACAAAATCGTCTCAATTTCTTCAACAGAATCAAAATTACAGGCCCCGACAGCGCTATCAGATAAAAGAACAGAAAGCGCAGCTCATGATATACAACACTTTCCCCCTTACTGTTCCAGGGCATATAACGTACCAGAAAATAGAATGCCGTGAGAATTACAATATAAAGCAGGCATCCTCGTGTCATACGGTATTTTTCCGGGCTCTCCGCCACCTTCATGGTCGCCAGTGCCATCATCATAACAAACATATACCACCATCGCTGATATATCTGCGCAAACAGCAGGAATACCGACTCCAGGATTGGAGAAAGCGTCATCACTCCCAGAATCAGAAGAAGACGCCGCAACCAGTTCTTCTCCCGATCCAGGTATGCAAATACCAGCGAAAGACCAAACAGCGGCAGGTAAGCAGACGTGGAATCCCAGTTTCTCTCTTTCAAAACACTTAGTGAATCCATAGGCTCACCGGGAAAAAGAAGTCCCTTTAAGATATGGAGCAACCCGCGGGAATCATATGCAAAATTCTGCAGGTACATCACCATCTGACTTCGGGCGTTCCCAAGCAGATACAATACTGCAGGTATAAAAAGGATAGATGCCATCCCCACACCCAGTATTCCACACAGAAGACAGTTCGCAATTCCCTTCAGAAATTCTTTCCATCCCAGCCCATGATAACGCACCAGATAGTATACAACCAGGAAAATTACTTCCTGAATGAAGAAAAAGTAATTAATCAGGCAATTTAAAAATATCGCAAATACAAAAGCCGGTCGTCTTCTCTTATCCTTCATAGAAAGTTCTAGTCCGAGAAGCATCAGCGGAAACACTGCTGTTACATCATGGAAATGAAAAAATTCCAGATTAGTCGTCTGAAACCCGGAGAAGGCATAAAGAAGAGCGCCGATGACAGCATAGCGGCGATCCTCCGCAAATAGCCGCAAATACAAATAGGCTGTCATACCAGCCACAACATATTTTAAAATATACAGAAATCCGGCAAGATAAGGGAAACTTCCTCTTGGAAAAAGCAGGCTGATCCAATAAAAAGGGCTTCCCAGATTGTAAAAGCTAAACGTGTTCACAAAAGAAGAACCCAGATCAATGTTCCAGATCCACTCTCCTGCATTTCCGGAATGCAGCATATTCCATACAGCTGTAGCAAAAGTAAGCTGCTGAGAATTAAAATCTGCAACAACCGTAAAAAAGCCTTTCTCCTGTATTATAAAATAACCAAAAGTCATTCCTGCTGCAATTAAAGCGCAGAAGACGCAGCAAATCAGCCAGGGATCTGCTTTACGCTTTTTTATCACAGATAAGTTCCTCCGTACGTTCACTGATAATATATCTCGGACGGCGCTTCGTCTCCATATAGGTCTTGCCGATGTATTCTCCGATAATGCCAAGACTCAGGAGCTGAATTCCGCCCAGAAAGCATACGATGCAGACGATTGACGCCCATCCGGCGATACTCCTTCCCATAAGCGCAACCACAACCGCCCAAATGATCCCGATAAAACCAAGTATGCTGACAATCACCCCCATGCCCGTCACCATGCGGATCGGCCGCACGGACAGGCTGGTGATCCCGTCGAAAGCCAACGCCAGCATCTTCTTCAGCGGATAGTGACTCTCACCGGCAATCCGCTCGTGACGCTCGTAATACACAGAAGTACTCTTAAAGCCAACCAGCGGGAACATGCCCCGCAGGAAGAGGTTCACTTCATGAAAATCCGCAAAGGCCTGCAGCACCCGGCTGCTGACCAGGCGGTAATCCGCATGATTATACACCACCTCGGCGCCCATGCCATTCAGTACTTTATAGAAGCCCTGCGCCGTCGTGCGCTTGAACCAAGTGTCTGTCTCACGGCTGGAGCGGACGCCGTACACAATCTCGCATCCGTTCAGATATTCCTCTACCATCTGATCCATCGCATTGATATCGTCCTGACCGTCACAGTCGATCGATATCGTGATATCGCACCGATCCTTCGCTTCCATCAGACCGGCCAGAACAGCATTCTGATGCCCGCGGTTCCGGCTCTGGCAAATTCCCTGAAAACGAGGATTCTCCGCCGAGAGACGGCAGATAATCTCCCAGGTATCGTCCTTCGAACCGTCATTTACAAAAAGGATACGGCTGTCCGGAGCGATCTTCTCTTCCTGCACCAGCTGCTCAATCTTGTCCGAGAACATCGGCGCGGTAATCGGCAGAACCTCGCTTTCATTATAACAAGGAATAATAATCCACAAGCACGGTTTCTTTTCCATATTTTTTCTCCAATTCTACTAAAAATACAGTCGTTCAAATCCGCATGACTCTGAATAGTTTCTAAAAATTCTACCCTTAGTATAACAGATGGACTGTATTTGTCCAGTTAAGACTTGCTGAAAATCAATTCCAAAAAAGTATAAAGATATATCCTCTCGCAACTTTCTTATCCAAAGATAAAAGACGGGACAGATACCGACGGCTGCCGTATCTGTCCCGTTTTTAAACATCTCTGCTCCAATACTCTCTTTTCCCTGTGGGGCAGCTATGATGTCTGCGCTATTTTTTTATACAATACCCTGCTCTCTCATCGCCTTAACGACACGGCGGAAACCGGCGATGTTCGCTCCTACTACGAAATTGCCTTCTCTGTCATAATCAGCGGCTGCCTCGGATACCTGCTTGTAGATATCCTTCATGATGTTCTTCAGATCGTTGTCCACTTCCTCGAAGCTGCGGGAGATACGCATGCTGTTCTGCGCCATCTCCAGAGCGGATACCGCTACGCCGCCGGCGTTGGAAGCCTTACCGGGCATAAACAGGATACCCTGCTCCTGCAGGTAATCTGTCGCCTCACGGGTGGTAGGCATGTTCGCGCCTTCTGCTACCGCGAAGCATCCGTTCGCTACCAGAGTCTTCGCGTCGTCCAGATCAAGCTCATTCTGGATCGCGCAGGGAAGAGCCACATCGCATGCAACCTCCCATACCTTCTTGCCGGGAACGAAAGTTGCAGTGGGAACCAGATCGCAGTATTCCTTGATACGGGCACGGCGAACTTCCTTGATCTCCTTGATCACATCCGCCTGGATGCCGTTCGGATCATATACATATCCACTGGAATCGCTGGCAGTCAGTACGGTGCCACCCATCTGGGTTACCTTCTCGATGGCGTAGGTTGCTACGTTGCCGGAACCGGATACGCATACCTTCTTGCCTGCGATGGTCTTGCCTGCGTGGCGAAGCATCTCCTCAGTGATGTAGGTCAGACCGTAGCCGGTTGCCTCGGTACGTACCAGGGAACCGCCGTAGGACAGACCCTTGCCGGACAGAGCGCCCTCGTACTGGTGGGTCAGTCTCTTGTACATGCCGTACAGATAGCCGATCTCGCGACCACCAACGCCGATATCACCAGCAGGGACGTCCTCGTTCGGGCCAATGTACTTGTAGAGCTCAACCATGAAGCTCTGGCAGAAATTCATGATATCAATATCCGTCTTGCCCTTCGGGTCGAAATCGGAACCTCCCTTGCCGCCACCGATGGCCTGACCGGTCAGAGCGTTCTTGAAGGTCTGCTCGAAAGCAAGGAAATTCATCACGCTGGAATTCACGGTCGGATGGAAACGAAGGCCGCCCTTGTACGGGCCGATTGCGCTGTTGAACTGAACGCGGTAGCCACGGTTCACCTGAGCCTTGCCGTTGTGATCGATCCATGCTACGCGGAAGCTGTGGCTTCTCTCCGGCTCCAGCAGACGCTCCAGAATACGGAGTTCCCGATACTCTTCCTCATGCTTGTCAATTACAAGAGCAATGGAATCGAGCACTTCCTTAACGGCCTGATGAAACTCGGGCTGTCCGGGATTATTCTTAACAACTTGTTCCATGATTTCTTCTACGTATGTCATATCGGTCACTCCTTGATTTTATAGTTTACTATGTTAATGTGATACCTTGTTAAACTAAAGAGAGTAGAAAAATAAAGACTTCATTGTTGACAGTCTTTATATGTACTCCCTTGTACAGGTATAATTATACATACTCCCATATAGTGTGTCAAGCGTTTTCTTATTTTTTTTAAGTCAGATGCTTTTTAAACTATTTAAAATCAAGTCTGTACCGCAGTCTACTTTGTTATTTTAACTAACTATATTACAGTCTATTACGTATTCTTCTACAGTCTTTTCACCAGAATGTGACGCATTCTGCCGCCGTACTTCTCCTTCGTCGCCGCGATGTCAAAGCCCTGCCGCTGCATACTTGTAAGACTTGCCCGGTTATCCGGATGCACCGTAGCGAATGCAAATCGAAATCCCATGGCTGCGGCGATTCGTTCCCCGTATGCAGCCATGGCCCGCTGCAGCCCCTGCCCGCGAAAGGCCGGATCGACGGCTGCGGACTCCATATGTACCGCCTCTTCCGGGAGGCAGGCGATTCCAGGGATATCCCGGCTCAAGTTATCCTCCGCCGCTCCGGGGAAACGCAGAATGAAGAAACCGGCGAGGCGGCTGGAATCGCTGCGCGCAATCACCGTCCGCCCCTCCTCTTCGATGTGGCGGCGGATGAAGTCACGGTCATCCGCCACGAACCACTCCGGGTTCTCCATCTGCTGTTCGGTTCTGCGCATCAGCGCTTCGATCTCGTCGATATCCTGCTCACCTGCCAGCTGCAACTTCATCCTCTGCTCCCTCCTCCGGTACTTTTGCTTCCTTTTGCATTCTCTTTCTCTGTCTGTTCTGTGCCTTTTTCTGTTCTTTTTCTTTCTATTCTTTTTCTTTCTGTGCCTTTTCCTTCTGTACCTCGGTGTGCTTCTGCCCATCCAGCTGCTTCTTCAGGAAACGGAGCTGGCCGCCGCTTAATACAACCTCAATCTCATTCTCAGAAAGATCCAGTCTTACCGTAAAGTCAAAGCCCTGCGTCACATCATGCACGATCACTCTCTTCTCCGGGATCTGATCCAGCAGATGATGAATCTCCAGGATATCCTCCTGACAGATCCGCTCATAATCCGCCGGATCTTCGAACAGCATGGGGATAATTCCATGGTTAACCAGGTTGCCCTTGTGAATCCGCGCGATGCTCTTCGCAATCACACATTTCACGCCAAGATACATCGGGTTGATCGCCGCGTGCTCTCTCGAAGACCCCTGCCCGTAGTTCTCGCCGCCGACGATGATGCTTCGTCCCATCACCTTCGCGCGCTCCGCAAACTCCGGATCATAGCGGTGATAGCAGAACTTCGACATCATCGGAATATTCGAGCGCATACTGGAGAACTCCGCGCTGGCCGGTGTGATATCATCGGTAGATACATTATCGCCCGCTTTCAGGCTGACCGGCACGTGAAGTTCCTGCTCCGGCACTTCCGGCACGGGCAGCGGGCGGATATTCGGGCCGCGCACGATCTCTACCTGCGCCGCCTCTTCCTCCGGAAGCGGCGCAATCAGCATGTTGTCATTCTGATCGTACACCTCTGGCTCACGGATGCCGGCAAGTTTCGCCACATCCGCTCCCAGGATGTCTTCTGCGGAAGCAAAGGTTCCCATAACGGCGGTAGCCGCCGCGCTCTCCGGACTTACCAGATAAATCTTCGCGTTCGGATTTCCTGCGCGCCCCTTAAAGTTTCGATTTGAGGTACGCACGGCAATGCCCTCCGTGGCAGGCGTCTGCCCGATCGCGCAGCAGGGGCCGCAGGCGATCTCCAGCATACGGAGACCCGCATCCATCAGCATATCGATATAGCCATCGTGCATCAGCGCCTTGTAGGTCTGGCGGGAGGCAATCGCGCAGGTACAGCTCACAGTTTCGTTCACATGGCGTCCCTGCAGCACCAGCGCCGCCTTCGCGACGTCCGCATAGCTCGTATTCGTGCAGCTTCCAATGAAGACCTGCTGTACTGGCTTCTTCTCCACCTCGCGCAGCGGCTTCACATTATCCGGCTGGTGTGGGCAGGCCGCCAGCGGCTCCAACTGATCCAGATTGATCACGATCTGCTCATCATACTCCGCATTCTCATCCGGAAGCAGCTCGCGGTAATCCGTCTCCCGTCCCTGCGCCCGCAGGAAGCGGCGCACCGCGTCATCCGCCGGGAAGATCGAGGTCGTCGCGCCCATCTCGGCTCCCATATTCGTGATGGTCGCCCGCTCCGGAACCTCCAGCGCGGCGGCTCCATCCCCGGTATACTCGTATACATTGCCAAGACCACCCTTAATCGTGACGCGGCGAAGCATCTCAAGGATGATCTCCTTTGCGTTCACGCCGGGGCGAAGTCTGCCGTGCAGCACGACATTTACCACACGGGGCATCTTCAGACGCATGGGTACACCGGTCATAGCCGTTGCTACGTCCATACCTCCCACACCAATGCAGAGCATGCCGATCGCTCCTCCGTGCGGCGTATGGCTATCGCCGCCCATACTGATCTTACCGGGAGCGCCGAAACGCGCCACATGAACCGCATGACAGATCCCGTTGCCCGGTCTTGATACATATACGCCGTAACGGCGGGCCGCTGACTGCAGGTAGATGTGATCGTCCGGCGTCTTGTGATCCACATAGAGCAGGTTGTGATCCAGGTAGCTGACGCTGCACTCTGTCCGCACGCGGTCCAGACCGATCGCCTCGAACGCGAGATACGTCATAACCGCGTTGATATCGTGCGTCAGCGTCTGGTCGATATAAAGAAAAACTTCCTCTCCGGGAATCATGCTTCCCGATACGTAATGTGATTCGATGATTTTCCTTGTCAGTGATTTTCCCATGGGAACGCCTCCAATTTAACTATTTCAGCAGTAATTCATTCGGATCTGCGGCCTCTGTCCGCCTCTTTATGATGTACTTGTATTGTACTCTGCGTTCCTTTATTCTGTAAAATTCCTTTTCGCTGATTGCACCTATCACTTTTTCTTATGGAGCTGCATTCCCGCCGAATAAAGCTTCCGCCATCGCGATCAGATCCTTCTCGGCTTCGCCCAGATAGGCGTCTTCCCTCCAGAGGATATTCACGTCCCAGGTGACAGGCGTTTCGCCCAGATTATACCACTCCGTCTTCCCGTCCTCCGCCAGCATCCGCAGGCTGATCTCCGGGACAAGCGCCACGCCGCTTCCCTGCGCCGCCAGACGGCAGGACAGCATATTGCTGTGGCTCTCCAGGAAAATGTCCGGCTGTATGCCAAGCTCCTTCATCAGAAGATCGATGCGGCTTCGCAGCGCGTGTCCCCGGTGCAGCGTCAGCAACGGGAAATCGCCCAGGCGCTCCCGGTTGAAGATTCTCTTCTCCGGATTTGTTAGCGCATCCTCCGGCAGATAGCCCTTCCGCGCAACCAGGATCAACTCCTCCTCCGCGATCTTCTGATGCGAGATGCCTCTGTGTTTCTCCCACATCGGCAGAAAGACAAAATCCACATCGCCTTCCCGCAGGGCGCGAACCAGCTGCTCCGCTGAGCCATTCTCCGTCTCGATCCGAATCCCCGGGTATTTTTCCTGAAAGGCAGGCAGAAGCACCGGAAGCATACAGATCATACGCTCGCCGGGAAAGCCCAGGCGAATCCGGCCTCTTTGATTCCGGCTGATATCCCTCATCTCTCGTTCCAGGTCGCCAACCTGCATCAGAATCCTTCTGGTATACGCCAGGTATCTCTCTCCAGCGTAGGTCAGCCGCAGGGGCGTCACCGAGCGGTCGAACAGCCGCACGCCCAGCTCCTCTTCCAGCTTGCTGATATAATTGCTGAGCGCGGGCTGCGTAATAAAAAGAGCAGCGGCAGCCTTTGTCATGCTGCCGCATTCCGCGATCTGATTCACATAAAGGAACGGACGAATCTCCATCTGATGTCACCTCTAACTTACTTACTCTTTTATAGATGTTTCCATAACCGCTTTTTCAACCCCATATCAAAATCAACTGCCGTTCCCTCAGGTGGCAGTGGATTTATAGCTGTATTCCTTGTTTCAGCCTCACGCACTCTTCTGGTATTCCAGGTACTGTTTGATCTCTGAAAGCGGAGCACCATCAACGGTAGAAACAAAGCAGGAATTTATACCCACGCTTTCTATCACAAACCCGCCTGATGGAAGTCAGGCGGGTTTGGTGTCAGTTGAAATATTCGCTTACATCAGCTTTGTCGTTATACTGTTTGCGGACTCGGACAAGCACAGAACCGTCACTCTGTTCGGTTTCCTCGGCAATCTGATACCGGGTACGGCTTCTGTCCATCATCGCCTTATAATGGCTCACTTCGTCGTGGTTGACCTTGAGCTGCTGCTCATGGGTCAAACCACAATCGTCTCTCTGTGCAAACACCAGTGTTTTTTTCAGAGAGATGATCAATGAACAAACAGCTTGCAAGCGCCAGTCTGCCGTCGACGCCAGATGCACCGGATGCACTCCCATGATACCTTTATATGCTTATATTTTAGCAGATTTGGAATCCAATTTCAAACGATTTTTTCTATGCCTTAACTTTTTCTTTAGGTGCCTTGTAAAATAAGAATGTCCGTGCTATACTCTAATTGCAAGTACCCTAACGATTTTTGAGGTGATTTCATGGACAATGAACTGAATTTGCGCCTGCTGGGGATGATGCACCAGATCTCTTACCTCATGCAGACGCAGGAGAAATTTCGTGGACAAGGACGGCTGTTGGTTCTTTTGAACCGATATGGCGCATTGACCCAGCGGGAACTAATCGAGCTGACTGGACGCCGCTCCGCAACGCTTAGTGAGCAGTTGGAGGGCATGGAGAAGTCTGGACTAATCCTCCGCCATAAAAACGAGCAGGACAAACGGAATGTGGATGTTGAACTGACAGAACAAGGTAAACTGGCTGCGGCAAAAGCTCTTCAGAACAGACAGTCTTATGCGGACGAGCTGTTCGCCGCTGTGCCGCAGCGGAAAAAGCAGCAGCTTGCGGGACTTTTGGATGCACTGCTGCACACATGGGAAATTCCTATCAACGAGGAAGAATATCAATTTTACAATACGGAGGAATAAACACATGGATGCGATCAACGCACTTTTTACCCGCCGCAGCACGCGGGAATTTACAGAGCAGCCTATTGAAAGCGAAAAGCTGCATCAGATATTGGACGCCGCTATGAGCGGTCCCTGCTGTGTGAACGCAAGGGATTGGTCGTTTGTGGTCGTAACCGAAAAGGCCAAGCTCCAAAAGATGGCCGAAGCCAACGGAGAGCCTGCCCGCCCGCTGAAAAACGCCGCCGCAGGGATCCTCGTCTGCGGCGACTTGGAGCGGGCTTTTCCGCCTGCCAAGAACTACTGAATCGTGGATGGAGCGATTGCCGCTGAAAATATCTGCCTTTGTGCGCACGCGCTGGGGATCGGTTCGGTATGGCTCGGCACATGGCCGCAAATGGATCGGGTATAGCGCCAGCGGGAGCTTTTTGACCTGCCCGATACCGTGATCCCTCATTCGGTCATCGCCCTCGGCTACCCGGTGGAGGACATCACGCCGCCTCGTGAGAGCCGCTACGAGGAAAACCGGGTGCATTTTAATGAGTGGTAATATAGGAATAGGAGCGATCAAATATGAATCCGCAGGGCGGAAATAAAATGGCAAAAATGCCGATCAAGAGCCTGCTGCTCAACATGGGCGCGCCAATGATGATCTCCATGCTGGGGCAGGCGCTTTACAATGTTGTTGATACCTTTTTCGTTTCTCACATCCCGGACACGGCACAAATTGCAGATATGGGCGATAAAGCCATCAATGCGCTGACGCTGGCATTCCCGATTCAAAGTAGGACTTTGAGGAATCTCACCGATAACCTGTACCAGTGCAGGACTTTGAGGAATCTCACTGATAACCTGTACCAGACTGGAACTTAGCGAAATCCCGCTGATAACCTGCACCAGTGCAGAACTTCGCAACTATCAGTTTTTTGATTACTTTTTTCTTCTTGACTATCTTAGTTTCTTGTGTTATACTTATGTCATCAACAGAACTGTAACCGCTCACATACTTTCTGTTAATTTCTCTTGTTATCCACTTGATGTTTTATTATTTCTTCTCTATAGTACCTGGAAAATTTCGCCTTCTATAAGTCGACACAATTTTTGTTTTTTCGCTTTATTTTTTCGTCTTTTCTATTGACATTTTATTCGAAATATCTTAATAAAATTTTTTACTTTTTCGGTTATCAATTATGTCCTGTTTTCATCCTCCGGGATGTCCTGCCAGAAACAAGACATAATCAATAATACGGTTCAGGTATCTGGCAGTTCCTGTACCAGTTAATTCTCTGTTTCCTGTCAACCAACTTCTATGAAAGCCATGTGTGCAGTAAGGAGGATTTATGAAGAAGAAAAAGTATCTCTACATCTCAATCGGCTTTGTTGCCGCCCTTGCAATCGTTCTGGTCATGGGAATGCGTCAGAATGTTGACAGCGCCCAGATTCAGGAAATGGAACAGTTGTGTTCGGAAGTTCTGCCCTATATTTCTCTTGGCGAAAAGAGCAGCGTTGCTGCGCAGGCTTCCCAGTTTTCTTATCAGGGTATCGTAGCTAGCTCCAGCGAACTTAACTCCGGTCTCGCCAAATTCAGCAACGGAACTTTCGATTACTATGTAGATTCTGCGTTTGATCAGTTGCGCAAAGTTGAATCCATGTCGGATTTTAACCTTGATGCAACGCCGTTGGCAGAGGATGAAATTTTGGCTGCTTCCGATCAGCTCTTCATCACGGCGTCCGGAGAAGACATCTTTTCCGGTTGTGTGAAGAATGTCTCTCAGGCCAGCGACGAACTCTCCTACAGTATCGATTATACTTATATGAAAGGTGATGTCGGAGTGCCTGCCGCAAGCATCACCTATCTGTACGACGGAACTTTGTTCTACGCTTATTTTTACAATATGGATGTTCTCGACAATCCCGAACTGCAGTCTTTAGGTGATCCTGCTCTCTCTGCAGAAGAAGCCATCGAAATTGCCAAAGAAACCGCAGAAGAATTCATTGCTCGAAAAGTCGGTGAAGACGCTGAAAACTATATGCTGGATGAGGATTCCCTTACATACGAAAAATGGTATCGCCGAAGAGAAAATCGTGATACCTGGTGCATTACCATATCTTACCGGAAACCGGACGATGATTTTCCCTTCTATTTCCAGATAGCTGTAGATATGTATACAGGAGAAGTAATCGAAAACGCAAACAACTATACTTAATGGAGGAATACTATGAATAAGAGATTAAAAAATAGTGTTTTATGTTTACTTTTCGCCATCTGCCTGCTTTTTAGCTATTGCCAAAATACGTATGCTGCCGGCAGCGTTGCCAAAGTCTACTACTTTACCGTAGGCGAGAACTGCCTTGGTCCTGGCACATCCTCCTATATTGTCAGCAAGCTGAGCGGTATGGAATACAGTGCCTCCCGCTATGCAAACTCCAGCAAAAGCACTATTTTAAGTGCTTTTGGAAATAGCAAAGTAGTGCATATTCTTGCTCATGGAGCTCCTGGCAGATTTGTTATAGGAGATACTGGAACCAGCATATCCTACAGTGATATAAACTCAAAATACAGTTCCCTTTCCGGTTTAAAGTTTGTATTTTTAGAATCCTGCCTGATTGCTTCCAATTCCAATATGCAGAATACTCTAAAAAATTTAGGGGTTTCT